>Ga0315282_10000035_pt1:0-137500 | contig 282721 bp, 202 predicted proteins | sample YL17G07_20_MG_FD_203693 | JGI IMG/M metagenome (GOLD analysis project Ga0315282, IMG submission 203693) | Sediment microbial communities from Yellowstone Lake, YNP, Wyoming, USA - YL17G07_20 | ecosystem: Environmental > Aquatic > Freshwater > Lake > Sediment | place: USA: Wyoming...
CAATCTGCAGGGCATTAGAGTCTATGTCCGCCCGCAAAAAGGAGCCCCTCTCCTGCAGGTCAAGCATGGTTAGATTCTTACGTGACAAGATATATCCTTCGGTTAGATTCTTATATGACTTGACAGGGAGGGCAGCACCTCAGGAAGAATGTCTGTCCAGGCGGCTTGGTCAATAAACTCGCCATGTATTAATGAGACAGATAAAGATAACTAGGCTGGATTAATAACTTGAATTTTGCGGAGGTTTATTCAAATTCGTAATCAATGATACAAATAGGCCGCTTTTTAAGTCTTTAAAATATGTGAATAATAAATTAAAATATAAATAACTAATTAGAAGCTTTATAACATGTCAACCGTAAAACAACCAACAAAACAAATAAATAAAAGATTGGCTAAGAGCACATATAGAAAGCCTGTAAATATTACAAAATTTCTTAAAGAAGACGAAGAAATTTATGAATCCCGAAAAGAAGGGATTTTGGCAAGGAAACGTAAGAAATATAGGCTTATCGATTTATTTGCCGGTGCCGGAGGGATGTCACTCGGTTTTTCTAAAATTTTCGGCCATCTTTTTGAGCCAGTTTGGGCGAATGATTTCAACGAAGACTGTGTAAAAACATATAATGAAAACTTCGGGAATCATTGCATCTTGGGCGATATTAATCAAATTCTTCAATCGGCAAGTATAACTATACCGCAGGCCGACGTGGTTATAGGAGGTCCGCCTTGTCAAGGATTCAGCCTATTAAATAAAAATCGTGAGGGCGATCCACGCAAACAATTATGGCGTCCTTTTTTAGAAATGCTAGATAAATCCAAGGCACAAATATTTGTAATGGAAAATGTGCCGCAATTGCTCGGATCATTCGAACACGGAGAAATTATGGGAGCGGCAGAGGCCATGGGTTTCAAGGTCTGGGGTGATGTGCTTTGCGCCGCAGATTACGGAGTCCCGCAGACACGGAAACGTGCTTTTATTGTGGGATGCAAATTTATGGATCCACGTTTTCTTTTTCCTCCCAGAAAAACTCATTATAATCCGAACAAATTTGCATATCCTCCCAGAAATATTAACGACGAAATAGGTGAATATATTCCGGATGCAAAGAAATGGCTTACCGTGAGGAACGCTATTAAGGACCTCCCGGAGCCGAAGGGGACTGAAATCAGAAATGAGCCGTTTCCTCTAAACCTCCATTTCGGCCGTACGCCAACAGCCGACAGTCTAGCTAGGTATAAAGCTATTCCGAAAGAAGGAATGAACCGATTTGATTTACAAAAAAATGCACTAGAATTAACCCCGCATTGTTGGATAAAAAAGAAAACCGGTGGCACAGACCTGTTTGGAAGGCTATGGTGGGATAGACCGGCATTTACAATAAGAACGGAATTTTTCAAGCCTGAAAAGGGCAGATATCTTCATCCAGTTCAGCATAGGCCAATTACCCATAGAGAGGCCGCACGGCTCCAATCATTCCCCGATGATTTTATATTTCTTGGCTCAAAAATCGAAATAGCCCGCCAGATCGGAAACGCGGTACCCCCCTTGCTTGCCGCAAGAGTCGCTGACGTGGTTTATCTTCTTCTAATGCAAGTCTGAAACATGATCGATGTTTTTTCTTCAGAAAAAAGAAGCCGTATAATGAGCCGCATTCGGAGTTATGACACGGAACCGGAATTAAAAGTGAGGTCTATTGTTCATCGAATGGGTTATCGATTTCGAATACATCAAGACAAGCTGCCGGGAAATCCTGATATTGTCTTAGCCAAACACAAAAAGGCAATTTTTATCCACGGATGTTTTTGGCACAGTCATAAGGGATGTCCGCGTTCCAAAAGGCCGACCTCGAATATTTCGTTTTGGCAAGATAAGCTGGACAAGAATCAAGAGCGAGATAAAAGAGTTCAAAAAGAATTACGGCATTTAGGATGGAAATATCTTGTCATCTGGCAATGTGAGATAAAAAAGACTGAGAAATTAAAAAAGAAAATTGAAGGTTTCTTAAAAGTCAAATCCTTGGCTATAAGGATTAAGAAATGAAAAGAAATTCATCGGAAAAAATAAGACAAGAAATTATTAAACTTATTGAAAATTTTGAGATGGAGCTCAAGGGCGCCGATCTCAGAAAAAAAGTCTTGGCGTTGGTCCCGATTTTTGGTCATTTACGCGATTTAGGCAAATCTTTAATTCCTAAAGAGATTGCAAGCGCAGCCAGGGATAGAATTCTTCATTATTTCGCAAAATATCCTTATATAATCATCCATGGCGATGAATTGCTCGTCGTATCCGGAATTCAGGATTGGCCACGCAGGGTTCGTGAACTTCGCGTTCAATTCGGATGGAGTATCATCAACGGGGTAACATCAAAACAGATGCACGCCGAGAACGAATTTCCTCTTGAAGGTATGGATATATCTCAGATGAAGCTGGACGATTATATATTATTGGATATAAACCAAGACCGAGATGCAGCGCACAGATGGAATATGGCCAATGTTATACGCCGAAAAAGGCTTTCCGTGCGTGATAGAATCCTGGAATTCCTCCGATCTAATGTCGGCCAGCCGGTAAGCGGTGAAGAACTCCGATATGTAGCAAATCAAAAAACGGAATGGGCACGCCGCGTTAGGGAATTACGGACAGAAATGGGATGGCCTATCGCCACTAGAAATACAGGCAGACCGGATTTAAAAGTGGGCTTCTATGTTTTGCAGGCCGATAGACAAAGCCATGAGCATGATCGCAATATTTCGGATTCCGTGAGGCGCAAAGTTCTTCGGCGGGATGGATATAGGTGCGCTAAATGTTCATGGTCCCATAAAGAATGGAATCCTTCCGACCCGCGATTTCTAGAGTTGCATCACAAAAAATACCACATCGTGGGTGGAGAAAATAAAGAAGATAATTTGGTCACTCTTTGCACCGTTTGCCACGACGATTTGCATAGAGAAAGTAAATAAAAGTCACAATCAGGGAATAAACAAGGATTTTTTAGTTTTAAAATATGTTTCTAGTTTGCTGTTTTTTTGCTTGTCCGCTATTTGACTGGTTCGTTCAACACCGCTTTGGCGAGCTACCACTCAAAGCTAAAAGCTAAAACATAATTTCCATCGGGAAATCTTAGTTGCGGCCACCATATTTCAATTTCTTCTTTTTGGTTAGCATTTTGTCTGTAAATAAATAATGCAGGAGCATCTCTGGGTGCAAGCTCATCCTCTCTTCCCGATAGTATGCCTTGTGTTTCACGTCTCGCTTGATTTAGATCTCGATTGCGGCGAACAACAAGATAAGCCCTATTACCCTTAATTGTTTTTATTTTCTCTAAAGAAGCTTTTATCGTCTTTGGGTTCCAAAGCTCAATTCCATGCTTTGGATCTGGTTCACAATGCTCCAGCAACTCAATAATGAAATCTAGCGATATTTCATAGGCACCTTCTCTATCGCTAAATTCTTCTAGGCGCTTATCTAGCCAATCTGTATTTCGTTTTTGCGATAATATTCTTAATGGATAAGAAGGATTATAGCTTGAACCAGCGACATACATTCCAATTGAATTTGGATCCAGCACATTGGTTCTTGTCGCGCGCAGAGGATCTGATATAAATAATCCTTCAAATTTACCATCAGGATATTTCAATACTAATTCTCTTAATGCATTTTCCATTTGGTGGATCAGCTTAAAACGATTCGCTAAACTCTCAGGGAGAAAGAGCCTTGTTACTCCAAAATTGTCTAATCTATAACCATACATTCGTGCATGCTGAAGTACTGTATCTGCATTGGGACGTCTAGGATTTCTTCCATAGTAACTAACAAGCAAATTCTTTATTGTTACACCTCTTCCTAGCTTATTTCCCCCTACAAAAATATTATAGACTGGCTCAGTAGTGTCCCAACGTTGATTTGCTGAATCTTACGATGCTCTGCATAATAAACAGGTTACGGTCGGTTCGAGTCGTCATCGATTTGAACACGATTTTATATTATGGTCACTCTTTTGTCCATCGACAGACAGGAGTGACCGATGAATACCCCATCAACCATTTTTGCCCAGATTATGGATTTCTTGCTTCTTTATGAGTTTCGCAAATGCGTCCGGCGCTACCGCGGCGACTACAAGATTCGAAGCTTTTCGTGTCTCGATCAGTTCCTCTGCATGGCCTTCGCTCAACTGACTTTTCGGGAAAGCCTCCGTGATATCGAGTCCTGTCTGCGTTCGATGAGGAATAGACTCTATCACATGGGCATCCGCGGCAACGTCTCGCGGAACACCTTGGCCCACGCTAATGAAACCCGCGATTGGTTGATTTACGCCGACTTCGCCCAAGTTCTTATTCATCAAGCCCGTGCTCTCTATGCCGATGATGATTTTGGCTTGGAACTGAAAGAGACCGTCTACGCTTTCGACTCCACCACGATCGACCTCTGCCTTTCCCTTTTTCCTTGGGCCGTCTTCCGCAAACGCAAGGCCGCCATCAAGCTCCATACGCTGATGGATTTGCGGGGCTCCATTCCGTCTTTTATCAAGATTACAGAGGGAAAAATCCACGATGTCAGGATTTTGGACGACCTCATTCCCGAGCCCGGCTGCTTCTATCTCCTCGATCGAGGCTATCTCGACTTCGCCCGCCTCTACACCATCCATCAGAGCCAAGCCTTCTTCGTCATTCGCGCCAAAACGAATCTTCGCTGCCGCCGCCTGGCGTCTCGGCCCGTCGATAGAGCCACGGACCTGATCTGCGACCAGACCGTTTCCCTCATGGGTTTTTATTCTAACGACGCTTATCCCGACAAACTTCGCCGCGTCCGCTACTACGACCGGGAGAACGGCCGCTATTTGACCTTTCTGACGAATAATTTTATCCTTCCGGCGTTGACCATCGCGATGCTCTATAAGCTCCGGTGGCACATCGAACTTTTCTTTCGCTGGATCAAACAGAACCTGCGGATCAAGGCGTTTTATGGGACTTCGGAGAATGCAGTGAAGACGCAGATTTGGATCGCCATCACGATTTACGTCCTCGTGGCCATCGTCAAGAAGCGCTTGGCAATCGAGATTCCGCTCTACACTTTTTTGCAGATTTTGAGCGTGACGGCGTTCGAGAAAGTCTCGTTGAATCAATTACTTACCGATTTTGCTGATGAGAAGCCTATCGATGATTCCTGTAACCAATTGCTTTTGTTCAACTTATAATGGGACACTACTGAGACTGGCTCTAATCTAATTTCTTCATTCGAGGAAGCATTAATCAATTTAATATTCATGCCATTTATATAAAATTTCATTTTCTCGATAATCTCTTGGAACTGCCGTATATTATCCTGAGTTACGCATAAATCATCGTATGCTTCTCTCAATCCTTCCATTAATTTTAAATATTGGGGAATATTCTGGTTTCTAAAAATATTTATAATATGCTCCTTGAAACGATCCAACAATTTTACAATATAATCATGGTCCCTTTTATTAACGCTTACGTGACATAAAAATGCATATCCGTTTTCTCCCGCTGGATTCTGAATTATCTTCGAAGTAGCACCAACCAAAAAAATAAATAAGGCTTTCTGTAAGCCGGAAGGAATATGTCCGCTCGGAGAAGGCTGGTGATCAGCTCTTAGCGATTCGACCTCCTGCAAATCGACAAACCTTAATATATTGGCTGAAGAGCCAAAAAACTGATCTCCACCAATATATCCCGGACCGGGAGAGCTCAACACAGTGAATGAAGGACGGTAGCGGTGATCCGGCCTCTGCAAAAAAAGCGCCTGGGGTGTAGCTGTTACTTGTAAATATGTGTTTATTCCAAAAAAATTTCTAAAATTTGTAATCGCGTTATTGATTTTACTTATTTGTCCGGCCCCTCTACTGGTATAAGTATTTAGACTCGCTTGGTCTGCTTCATCATCAATAATCATTGCTGACAGGTTTCCTGCCCTTGCTCTTCTAAATGCCTCGAGCAAACTATCTAATTTGTTTGCGTTTTTTGAGCATACTATTACAAAAGGTGGTGTCCTTAAATATCTCTCAAATCTGTTGGCATCTCTCCAATCATTTTTTCCTAATACTGATAAACCCCTTAATGCAATCCGCATTCTTTCGAGCGTTTGATCATACAATAAATCAATATCTGAAGTTAAGACGACTATACATTGAAAGCCATTGTCGGCAGCCAACGCAGCGGCCACAGTAATAATACTGGTTTTCCCACTCTGAATTAGTCCATAGAGCAGGCCATCGCTAGCACGTTCCGAATGTTCTGCTCTTGGATTTACCGACCTTTCGATAATTTGCGCAGCTTTTTCTAAAATAGTTTGTCTGGACTCGACCGAAGGGATATCTCGGCTCAAGACGTTTAATACCTCTAGTGCATGCGGTCCATTTCTAACAATATTTCTATTGTTTTGTTCTCGCATTTCTCTATCTCTTCAAAATATCTAATCAAATGCAATTGATGGCCAATAGCGCTTAGAGATTTTCCTCTTTAATGACTTTACCGAACCTGACACTCCATACTGTTCATTATATTTTCGTCTTATACTTATCGAGCCAGGATTATTGTCTATTAAGTATTCCAAATCTTTCCCCCTAATAGCGCATATGCCATCGCCTCCACAAATAAAAACAACTATTATTTTGGAAAATGATTCAGCATTTCCCTTCAAAAGTTTAATGTCTTCGTCATCAAATGAAAAAACCCAAGGAGATCTAGCTTTTGTTCTATATTTTAAAAAAATAAATATATCGTCATTTATAACGAAGCCTTGTTCACCTTTTTTTATTGATATAAATCTATTGTCTTCAAATAATTTTACTATGGCTGCCCCGTGATAAAAATCTTCCTTTTCTATCATCGAAGCCTAAGCTTTCCCCTTTATTTATTTCCCCAAAAAACTTATGCCAAAAACGGTGGCTCTATGTCAAACAATTTAAATAATATAAAGGTCATATATCACTTTTAGATCATCTGGCGATTTTTAATAAATTGGATTTGCAGGATTAAAAAAATGATTTGTCGCCGCAATGTTTTTTTTCTTTTATATTGGATAGCAGCACTGACGCCCCGACCCCAATCTACGACTCGGACTCGGAACCAGTCATGGACTTTAGGACACGGCGACCGAGCCAGAATATGTTTGAAAAAAAGAACCGGCTTTGGTAGGTTAAAAGGAACAATGCGGACACAAACCTGGGTATGTTTAGCGCTTTTATTGTGGGCAGCCTTGGTAACCGCCTGCAGAGTCGATCACCCGACTCAGCCTCTGACCAAGATCGTCGAGCTTCAGAGCAATGAAGCCGAGCTCTATCCGCAGCGGGAAGACGTGGCCATCGAATCTTTGGATAGAACACCAACAGGCCTCGGCGTGAGTTTAAAATTCCGCTCAGACCTCGAAGGTTTCGGCTATTTTCAATATTCGATCAACGGGCTCGCTAATCAAAAATCAGAATCGGGAACCGTGACTATCACGTTCGAGGACAATCACAAGCCGGAATCCCAAAAAGCCGCACTTCACATCCACGCCGTTTCCGCCACGGAAAAAACGTCTAAAGACTATGAAATGATTATTGGCTATTTCCCCAAAGAGCTCTACGAAAAAAGCGGCCAGACGGCTCCCGGATATGTCATCGTCCAAAAATCCGATATTCCCTTCGTTTCAAGCCGGGTGGAAGATTGGATCGTCGATAGACCCGACGCAAAAGACAAAGAGTTTGCCGAAAAGACTTGGAGCTCGGTCGTTCAGAATTTCGCCTCCCCGCGTGAAAAGGCTCAGGCGATAGCCCGCTCAATTCTGGAATCGCTCAATCCTCATCGCGGCATTCCTTCCGACCAAATGAAAACGACCCCTTTTGAGCAATACCGGCGGGCCGTCTCCGGTCTCGATCATGTCTGGTGCGGAAACCTAGCGGAGATTTTTGTCCGCGCGGCCAACGCGCTCGGCGTCCCCGCCCGTCTGATCGAGATGCATAGGATCTGGTCTCAAGGGAAAAAATTCGAGCTGCGGACAGCGGAAGGCCATGCCACTACGGAGATCTTTGATGATCAACTGAACAGGTGGGTCTGGATCGACCTGACCTTCAGCCTGCTGGGGATGGAGCTTGAAGGATACGGGCTGATTCAGATGGCCGAACTCCACCGCTCGCTTAACGACCCGGAGAAAATCAAATTGCTCTACGGCCTCGAATATGACATCGCTGGGAAAACCGAGAAAAGGGTGAATGTCCCTGCCAGCGATAAGAAGAGTTCACTCTTGAATTTCTTCAAAAAGGACCAAACATTTAGGTATACGCAACGCATTCAATAGGACCATATGGCTTGAAGGCAAACGCGAAGATCGAGCGGAAGATTGGCGCAGTTCTTCCGCCAAATTTAAAAAAAATGGGGAAAATAATACCATGCGAACGAAAAGAAAAGGAGTTTTTCCGATGCAAAAACGTATAAATGTAGTCCTGGGCATCTTCATTTTTGTCATCGCCGGTTCGCTCCCCGCGATAGCGGCCGGGCAAGCCGGCCGCCGCGTCCCCACGATTGACGACCTCCTGCTGGTCAAGTCTGCGGGCGGGGCCACAATCTCGCCTGACGGCAAACGGGTGGCCTACACCGTCACGGAGACGGATTTCAAGCAGGATGCCTATGTCACGCAAATCTGGCTGGCCGATGCGGCGACCGGAAGCTCATTCCAGCTTACGCGGGGCGAGAAATCCTCTTCGGGCCCGGATTGGTCGCCGGACGGGAAGTGGTTGGCCTTCACGAGCGGCCGTGTCGGGGATAAAAGCCAGATTTTCCTGATCAATCCGGCCGGTGGCGAAGCCATCCAGCTCACGAAATCCGAAACCGGCGTTTCAGGATTTGAATGGTCGCTCGACGGCAAGAGCATCATCTTTGCGGCGTCGGACCCAGTTTCGAAAGCCATGAAAGACCGCAAGGACTATCAGGGCGATTACGAGGTCGTCCGCCGCGAGTATAATCATACCCACCTCTGGACGACCAATGTCGCCGACGCTCTGAAAGAGCCGCAAGCCGGCCGGCAGCGGACAAAAGGAAAGGACTTTACCGTCGGCTCGTTTTCCTGGTCGCCCGATGGAAACAAGATCGCCTTCAGCGCAACCATCAATCCCGACCTCATCAACGGCGCGACGTCGGACATCTTTGTGCTGAACCTGGCCGATGATTCGGTCAAAAAGATCGTTGCCCAGCCGGGGCCCGACTCCTCCCCTCATTGGTCTCCGGACGGAAAGCAGATCCTTTTTTCCACCTACATGGGCAACCCAAAATATAATGCCAACGACAGCCGCCTGGCCCTTGTCCCGGCGGACGGAGGGCCGATTCGCTCTCTCACCGACAGCTTCGATGAAAACCCGGGCTATGTGGCCTGGACAAAGGACGGCATCTTTTTCACGGCCCTCCAAAAAACGGCCTCTCATCTTTTCCTGCTCGACCCTGACACGTTGAAGATCACGCGAATCACGAGTCCGGACAACTTGATGGCCGGCTCTTTCTCTTTCACGAGGGACGGAAAGCGGATGGCCTGCAGCGCCGCCTCGTCGACCTCGCTCAACGAAATTTGCGTCTCGGACTTTCCCTTCGCGCCCCGCCCATTGACAAAAATGACAGAACAAGCCAACGCATTCCTCCTGGGAACAAGAGAAGCGATCTCCTGGAAGAGCCAGGATGGGACGGAGATCGAGGGCGTTTTGATCAAGCCGGCGGACTTCGACCCGTCCAAGAAATATGCCCTGTTGTGCATCATCCACGGGGGACCGACCGGTGTCGACCGCCCGGCGCTTCTTTCGCCCGATGCGCGCTATTATCCTTCGGATATTTGGGCGGCGCGCGGCGCGCTTATCCTCAAGATCAATTACCGCGGCAGTGCGGGATACGGCGAGAAGTTCCGCAAGCTCAACTACCGGAACCTCGGCGTCGGCGACGCCTGGGATGTCATTTCGGGAGTGGATTATTTAATTAAAAAGGGCTGGGTGGACGCCAGCAGGGTCGGCTGCATGGGCTGGAGCCAGGGCGGGTATATCTCCGCGTTTTTGACGACATCCTCGGACCGGTTCAAGGCAATCTCCGTCGGGGCTGGAATTTCCGACTGGGCCACCTACTACTACAACACCGATATTACGCCCTTCACGATCAACTACCTGGGCGACAACCCCGTCAATGACCCTCTGATTTATCAGAAGACATCCCCCATGTCCTACATCAAGAAGGCCAAGACGCCGACCCTGATCCAGCACGGCGAGCTGGACAGGCGTGTTCCGATTCCGAATGCCTATGAGCTCAGGCAAAGCCTCGAGGACAGGGGCGTGCCCGTCGAAATGATCGTCTATAAGGGGTACGGACACGGCATCACCAAGCCCAAGTCCATGCGCGCCGTGATGGAGCACAACCTGGCCTGGTTCAATCACTATATTTTCGGCGACCCAAAACCAAATTTAACGGCGCCCGCCGTTCCGGCGAGTCCTGATAAGGAAACGAAGTAGAGCTTTCGGGCGGCATCCGTGCCACCCGTCTTCAGCCATTTTCCCTTGACGGTGGCATTTCTAAAAGTGTGTTATATAATGACGTGAGCATATTTTGCTACGGCTGCCCATGAAAGAGCCAAGAACTAAAGCCGTTTTCCTGTCCATTGTTGTTCCCGCTTACAATGAGGAGGCTCGAATCGGGCAAACCCTCCGCAAGATCCGCGAATATCTCGCCAGCCAGAGTTATGCCGCCGAAATCATCGTCGTCGACGACGGAAGCACGGACCGGACCGCAGAAAAGGCCGCGGAAGCGCTCCAGGGAATGGATCAGGCCTATATCCTCAGGCGCTTCGATAATCGAGGCAAAGGTTGTTCCGTCAGGGAAGGCATTTTGCAGGCAAAAGGGGAATTGGTGTTGTTTTCCGATGCAGACCTGTCTACGCCCATCGAAGAGCTGGAAAAATTTTTGCCGTGGATCGACCGGGGTTTCGACGTCGTCATCGGCTCCAGGGCCCTGCCCGAGTCCGACATCCAAGTCCGCCAGAATTTTTTTCGCGAGCTCATGGGCAAAACGTTCAACGTGTTTGTCCGACTTTTCCTTATGAAGGACATACCGGATACGCAATGCGGCTTCAAGCTGTTCCGCGGGGATGTCGCGCGAAAGATCTTCCCGTTTGTCAAGACAAAAGGCTTCAGCTTTGATGTCGAAGCGCTTTATCTCTGCAGCCGGTCGGGCCGCAGAATCAAGCAGATCCCTATCTGTTGGCAGAACTCACCACCGAGTAAAGTCCGGATTTTGGCAAGCTCGGCCCAAATGCTCCTGGAGCTGGCCAAGATCAGGCTCCGCCATAGAAAAGATGGCCGGATCAACGAACAACGAGCTTTGTGAACGGAAAGACGTAGGCCTGGAGCAGAATGAGCAATCCCACCAGGGCGGCCAGGGCCAGGCTGTGGAAAAAAACATAGCGCAGGATCTCCCCTTCATGGCCGTACCACCTGGTAGCCGTGCTGGCCACGACGATGCTCTGGGCATCGATCATTTTGCCCATGACGCCGCCCGAGCTGTTGGCCGAGGCCATTAAGACCGGGCTGACGCCGATCTGTTCCGCCGAAATTTTCTGCAGGCTGCCGAAGAGAACGTTGGAAGACGTGTCCGAGCCGGTTAAGGCCACTCCCAGCCAGCCGAGCATCGTTCCGAAAAACGGATAAAGGACGCCGGTCCGGGCAAAGGCCAAGCCCATGGTTGCATCCAACCCTGAATAGCGGGTCAAATAACCAAGCGCGAGCATGGCACCCACGGTCAGGAGAGAAAATCGGACCCGCTTGAGCGTCCTCCACCAGGCAATCACCATTTCGCCCGGCCTGAACCCCATGATCACTGCCGAAATGAGGCTCGCTATAAAGATACCGGTCCCGGTGAAAGACAGCCAAGTAAAAGTATAAACGGCGGGCTCCGCCGTCGGTTTCAAAACGACCGGCGGCATCCGGTTGATCAGATTATCCACTCCGGGAACAGAAGCCTTGAACACCGATATGCCGTCGAGGAAAGCCTTGACCTGGGGAATGCCCCAGATGAAAACGAGAACGCTGAGAACGAGCCATGGGGTCCATGCCTTGACCACCTGTGCCCGGCCATAGCCGGGCGCCTTGCGGGCCTCTCTCCCCTCCTCGGAACCGTTCAGTCCCCAGATCCTCCTCGGATGCCAGATGCGGAGGAAGCCGATAAGCGCGCTGATCGAAATGACCGCGGCGATGACATCCACAAGCCAGGGGCCATGGAAGTTTGAGACTAAAAATTGGGGGATGGCAAAGAAAGCCCCCGCCACCAGCAGCGCCGGCCAAACTTCGAGCATGCCGCCAAAGCCGGCAAACGCCCAGACCAGCCAGAAGGGCACGATGATCGAGAAAAAGGGCACCTGCCTGCCGACCATGGCACTCAGATCGCGAATGTCCAAACCGGTGACTCCCGCGAGAGCGATGATCGGAGTCCCGAGCGCGCCGAAAGCAACCGGCGCGGTATTCGCGATCAAGGAAAGCCCGGATGCGGCAAGCGGGCTGAATCCCAGGCCGATCAGAATGGCCGCCGTCACGGCCACCGGAGTGCCGAAACCGGCGGCTCCTTCAAAGAAAGCGCCGAACGAGAAGGCGATCAAGAGAAGCTGCAGGCGTCGGTCCTGAGAAATGCCGGTCAGGCTTTCCTGGAGGACCTTGAAATATCCTTTCTCGTTGGCGAGCGCATAGAGAAAGATCACGTTGAGGATGATCCAGCCGATGGGAAAAAGGCCATAGGCGGCCCCGTAGGCCGCCACCGCCAAGCTCTTGCCGGCCGGCATGCCGAAAATAAAAACGGCGACAAGCAAGGCCGCTCCCAGGCCGAGCAGGGCCGCCCAATGTGCTTTGAGGCGGAAAAAAGCGAGGCTGCCGAGCAAAACAAATATCGGGAGCGCCGCCAGCAACGTCGAGAAGGCCCAATAACCCACGGGATCGTAGACTTGATTCCAAGCCATCCTGAATCCTTTCGCTCATTATATTCAAGTTTGATGTCGTCGGCATCTCTTTTTTCGCGTTTTCACCCGAAGATTGACCCAGGCGATGTTTCGTGATAAATGTAAGAAGGATTTTCGGTGAGAAAGTTAAAGCCGCCAACAAAAAAATCCTTCCTTCGAGGGAAACTGAATTCTCCTTCACTCCGAAAAAAGTTCAAAGAAAGCGAACAAAGACTCCAGACCCTTCTGAAGCATCTTCCCGTGGGCGTCTACCGGACGACGGCGGAGGGAAACCTGATCGAGGCCAATCCCGCCTTGGCCAACATGCTGGGCTACGAGCTCCCGGAACTGCTAAAAATAAACGTCAAAAAACTCTATGTCAAAAAAGAAGATCGTGTCGAGCAGTTCCGCAGGCTCGAAAAATCGAAAATTCACTTCTCCGAATTCAAGCTCCGCCGAAAAAGCGGCGGCGCGATCTGGGGGCGTGATTACCCGCATGCGGTTTTCGGGCCTTCGGGAAAAATCGAGTTTCTCGAAGGGATCCTAATCGAAATCAGCCACGAAAAGAAAACGGAAGCGCAGCTGAAGAAGGTGCTGCGAAAGCTGCAGACGCTGAATGAGGAACGCAAGGAGTTGATCCTCAAGCTGGAAGCGCATTCCATCACGGATGAACTCACGGGACTTTACAACCGTCGCGGATTTTTCACGATCGCCAGCGAACATTTGCTGCGGGCCGCCCGGAATCAGTCCCCGATGTATCTGCTCTATATTGATATGGACAATTTGAAGGACATTAACGACTCCTTGGGTCACCATCTCGGGGACAGAGCGCTCGTCAAAATGGCGGGAATCCTGCGGAAGACGTTCCGCAGCACGGACGTGAAGGGCCGGATGGGTGGTGATGAGTTCGCCGTTTTCGCCTTTGACACCACGGAGGCGGGCGCCGAGGCGGCCATGAAACGGCTGGAAAAGAATATCGATGTTTTCAATGCCAAAGGGGAAGACTCGTTTCAATTGTCCTTCAGCTCGGGCATGTCCAGTTATGATCCCGGCCATCCTTCCACGATCGAAGAACTCCTTGCCCGGGCCGACAAGCTGATGTACGAGCAGAAGCGCCTCAAGCAGACATAGATAAATTGACCGGGGTTTTTCCCTATGTTATAAATACCTGTTCACAAAGATCAGTGGGCTAGCAGTTATTAACAATTGCAGACAATGAGACGGGCAAGCGTCTTTTCTTTATGACGGAACAATAAACCATGGCCAAACAAAAAAAGATCGGCGAAGTCCTGATGGAGGCCGGGCTGGTCAGTCCCAGCCAGCTGGAAAATGCCCTCATCCTCCAGACGACAAAGGACAAGCCCCTCGGAAAAATTCTGATCGAGCTCGGCTATGTCAACGAAGACCAGGTGGCCGAAGCCATTTCCAGGCAGCTCGCTATCCCCCTCGTGGACTGCAATAATTACGAGCTCACCAAGGAGCTGCTGTCGCTCATCCCGAAAGAGATCGCCGAGCAGAAGGTCGTGCTGCCGGTCGAACTGAGAGACAAAAAGCTCACCGTAGCCATGGCCTATCCTCTCGACTGGCAGACGGTGGATGACATCGCCTTCATCACCGGCCGGAGGATCCAGGTCGTCGTCGCCTCGGAAAACTGCATCCGGAATGCCGTCGAAAAATATTACACGTCACCCGAAAACCTTCTGGACCTGATCCGGGAAATCCCCATCCGGGAAAAGGTCGAATTTTTCCGCGGCCAGGAATCGGAAAAGGTCGAAGAGGAAAAGATCAACATCCAGACGGTGGACAAGTTGAGCGAGGCGCCCATCATCGTCAAGCTCGTGACCATGATCCTGGTCGATGCCGCCAAAGCCAGGGCCAGCGACATCCACATCGAGCCGGGCGAAAAGGACATCCAGGTCCGCTACCGGATCGACGGCGAGCTCAAGAACATGCTCAAATACCCCATCCATGTCCACGAGTCTGTGCTCACCCGGATCAAGGTCATCTCCGACCTGGATATCACCAACAAAAGGCTTCCCCAGGACGGGCGGACCCTGCTCCGGCTCGAGGGAAAGGACATCGACATCCGGATTTCCACTCTCCCCTCCGTGTACGGTGAGAAAGTCGTCCTCAGGCTGCTCGATCACACCACGGGGATGGTCCCCCTCAGCAAGCTGGGGATTCCCGAGCACACGCTCAAAACCCTGCTGTCCCTGATCAGCCAGCCGCAGGGCATGATCCTCGTCACTGGGCCGACGGGAAGCGGCAAGACGACGACGCTTTACGCGATCCTGCAGCAGCTGCAGTCCGAAACGAAAAATATCGTGACCATCGAAGACCCGGTGGAATACCGGGTCCACGGCACGACCCAGGTCGGCATCAACGAAGCTATTGGGCTGACCTTTCCCACCGTCCTGCGCCACGTCCTCCGGCAGGACCCCGATACCATCCTGGTGGGCGAGATCCGGGACCTCGATACCGCCGAGATCGCCACGCGGGCGGCCCTGACGGGCCATCTTGTTTTAAGCACGATCCACACCAATAATACAATCGCCACGATCACCAGGCTTATCGATATCGGGCTTGAACCCTATCTCGTGGCTTCGTCCATCACGGGCATCCTCGCCCAAAGGCTGATCCGGAGGATATGCGAGAACTGCAAGGTCGAGACGGAAACGCCGGAGATCATCCTGGAGCTGGAAGTCCCGAAGATTAAGAAGTTCCATAAAGGCCGGGGCTGCCGGGAATGCAAATACACCGGCTACAAGGGGCGCGTCGGCGTTTATGAGTTTCTTGTCCTGAACCAGGAACTCAAGAGGCTGATCGCCAGAGGGTGCACAGAAGAAGAGCTCTGGAACGCCGCCCGTAGCGCCGGCATGGTCACGCTCTTCGAAGATGCCTGGTCGAAGATCGGGGAAGGCATCAGCACCCTCGATGAAGTCATTTCCAAAATCCCCTACGAAAAGCCGTCGGCCCTAAAGGGATGGAAGCCGGTCGCAATCAAAGAAAAGTCCACCGCCAAACATTAGTCCCGGCGGCGCTCAAGGGGAGTGCAGGCTTAAGCTGAAATAGGCGATGACGCATAGATACGTTGGATGGATCGGCGCCCTGACTCTGCTTGCCTCGGCTGCGTTTTTTGGGAGCAGCCTGATGGCACAAAAGGTTCGAGCGCCTTCGGATACGAGCGCCCGCAAAAGCTTGAAACGGCTCTGCGCAGGCCCCTGGGCCGTTGTTTTTTCTTCGGGCGGCGGGACCGTCGCCTTTGAGAAAAATGGGATAGAAGTCCTTCCGTTCGTCCGCCTCGACGCGGCGGGCGAAGTCTTTCTGGGGGAAAAAGCCTTCCCACTGAACAAGCCGGTTCGGACAGAATCGGGGCCCGGCCGCCTCCAATTTTTTTATCGGCCCATCGAAAATCTTCCTCTCGAGGTCGGGCTTGATTATACGTTAGCGCTCGACGGCCGGAGTGTTTGTCTTTTCCGGAAAATCACGCTCGCGCCAAGCATGAAGTTTGACTGGGACTTGACGGTGCGCATCCCAATCGCGCCTTTCTCGCTTCCCGAGCTTACCTGGCTGCCGCTGAAAAACGGAGTGGGGGCGAGCCTCGGCAAAGCGCCCCGTGCAGCTTACCGCTTCGCCGGCGCTCTGCGATCAGAGGGAATCCCCCTGGCCATTCCCATGGTCAGTTTTGAATCGCTGGAGCTTTCCCTGCGATGCACGATCGGAGCGGACCCGGCCTTTTCCACGCTTTTTGAGAAGGAATCTCTGGAATGGACTTATCCTAAATCCGTGGGGTTGACCGACCCGCAAGAAACCCGCCATGTCACGATCAGCCTTCACCAGGGGACGCCGGATGATGCCCTGAGCCAATTCTTCACGTGGACCCATCCTCAGCCTCGCGCGGCCCTCGGTCCGGGCTGGCTCCACGACATCGCCATGGTGGGCTATGATTATATGAGCGACGGAGGGCAGGGCTGGTTCCGCGATATCGATGCCCTGGCGGCCGCCATTCCCCTCCAAGACAGAAAAAAAGTCCTGCTCTGCCTCCACGGCTGGTATGATTTTGTGGGTCGCTACTCATTCAATCCGGAGACCGAAAAGCTCGATTCCGAATGGACGGCTTTTTCCAACTATCCGAACGTCAAGGACAAATTCCCCAACAGCGTTCCCGTGTCCATGAGCCTGAAAAAAATGCATGAGAGGATCGCCTACGCAAAATCCCGCGGCTTTCGAGTCGCGCTCTATTTCGCGGACGGCATGAGCGCCGGCGACGGCCTCGACGGCATCTACGCCCCCGGCCGCGTGCTCTATTGGGGCGGCTGGCAGGGCCCGGACACCAAAGGAAAAACCTACTGCCAAAATCCTTTGGCGCCGGAAGTCTTCGCCTTTTTTCAAAAATATCTCAAGGCCCTTCTTGATGAATACGGCCGGGACATCGACGCCCTGGTGTGGGACGAGACGTTCCACGTCGATGCGGGAAGCCCGGGCACGGATTCCCATCGGGGATACGCCGACCGGGCTATGATGAATCTGGTCAAGGACCTGACGGACGAGGTGCACGTGTTCGACCGCAGCACCGGCCGCGAAGTTGCATTCCTGGCGTCCGACTGCATCGGCGTCTTCAACTGGGTCACGAAGCCGCCCTACGCCCTCATGGCAGACGGCACCTACCAGGATACGCACTGCGATCCCGCAGCCTGGTCGTATGGGATTTTTCCCAATTTTTGCAACGTCCTTTGGTCCTGCAATTGGGAATCTGTGTCCAAATGGGACTTCACGGAATTCGGCGTCCGGAATTACCAGGCTGCCGTGGCCATCTCAAACGGCTGGGGCGACGACAAGGGATTCTCGGAAATGTCTCCAGACATGCAGCGGAAGGTCCTGAATCTTTTTCATTGGCGCAAGCAGTTCCCGACGAAGCTCGGCTGGTTCAGGGAGCTGCCGGTCTATCCGGCAACCGGGAAAAAATAGGCTGCCGACTCTCCCTCGGTGGAAACAGACCGAGGCCACTCTATCATTATTTATATAGGAATAGTATAATTTAAGCTTAGGAGTGTCGCATGAATTATCATCCAATGATCGTCAGGCTCGTCGGCTTGGGTTCGATGATTGGCCTTATCGCCGCGGGAAGTCCGGCCGTTTTCTCCAGCACAGGCGGGCGGAATTCGCAATCCATCCAGGCCGGAACGGGCAAGGAAGAAATCGTCTACAAGCCGCTGCCGGGGCCCGGGAAAAAATGCTGGATCCATGAGGAGATGTACTTCACCTATAAATTCAGTGAGAAACCCAAAATGGGGACAGTCATCCTGATTGTCCAAGTCTTCAATAACAGGGGAGACCAGCTGACTCCTTTCACAATCCAAGGCCGTTCCGACATGCCCACGATGAGGGGCGCCCACGACTCGGGCGACCAGGAGTTCAAGCTGAACAAGAAGGGCGATTATCTCCTGCCGGTCAATATCGTCATGCCGGGCGACTGGGAAGTGCGTCTGACTTTTCTCAAGGACGGGAAGCCCGTCTTCTACGGCAGCCTGACCTTCAATGTTTAAAAAAACCATCGCCTGGACTCTTTTCATCCTAGCTGTGCTGCCCTGCCTTGCCTTCTCATCCAGTTATCTGCTTTTTCTCGAAGCGCAGGGGATCGCCGGCTATTCCACGGCAGTGAAAAAAGCTATCTTTTTTTCCATGAGCCAGATGGAGGCCATGCAAAAGCCCAGCCTCGGCTTTGATTACGTGCAGAGGTTTTCCGGGGCATCCGGCGATTTTGCCGTCCTCGCCGTCCAGGCCCGTCTGGCCGTCAATGCCGACGGAGATAAAACCCTTGAACCCCAGCTCTATAACGCCTATCTCAAGATCAAGACGCGGTCGGTCGATATCTGGATTGGGCACAACCGGCCGAAATTCGGCTTGGTTTCTTCCCTCGACACCCATGCCCAGCTGTTGCAGCCCCTGTCCATGAACGGCTTGGGCTTCGATCGCGACTGGGGGGTCGGTGTCGAGGGCGATTACGCCGAGGGAAATGCTGGGATATCCCTCACGACCGGATCGGGCATGCCTCTCTATTTTAAAGGGAATTTTTTCCTATCAGGGAGATATTCGAGAGGCATCCTCAACCAAGACAATTATAATGTCGGAATCTCTGTCGGCTACGGAAGGATCCTGGATGTCGCGGGGTATCACTTAATGTCCGAGACGCCCATGGAATTCGCCGGGGCCGGCCTTGATTTCAGCTGGCTCAAGAACAACCTTGAACACCGCGTCGAATTTATGGCCGGAACTTTGGACGATCAAGGCGTGTTCGCCATTTTTTGGAGGACGGGAATCGGCTTGCTCGAGGAGGGGCGGCTGAAGCTCGAAGCCCAGCCGGTCATCGTGTTCGCTCGCAAAAAGACTCAAACTCAGCTGTCCGTGGGGGCGAGCTATCTGGCGACCCCAGATTGGACCCTGCGGGCCATGGTCCAGTATGACCGGGACATGAAAGATGTTCGCTTTGTCATCCAGGCTTATTTTTATAAGGGGATCAGGTTCTAGGCGTTTCAACAAGGTTTTCACATGAAAAATTTAATCGTCCTTTTTCTTATGATCTCTTTGGCCGTTTCCCCGCTGTTCCCGGCCGTCGGCTGCGACCTCAATGACCCGGACCGCGATGTGAGGCGCCTCTTCCCCGAATCGACGGGGTACAAAACTATCTATGTCTCGGTGGCCCAGAAAGGCGGCCAAGAGCTCCTGCGCAAGATCGAGGAGCGGCTCGGGGACAAGTTCAAGGGCCTTTATGAAACCGCGGATGTCCCCTACACCATGTACCAGATCTTCAAAGGCAAGGAGCTCATCGGTTACATCCACGGCGTCAACCAGAAAGGCCAATTCGGGGGCATCCAGGTTTTTCTGGCGCTGGACCTCCAAGGAAACATCCGAGCTTTTTATTTTCAGAGGCTGACCAATCAGTACGCCAAGCTGCTCCGCGACCCGTCCTTCGGCCGGCAGTTCGTCGGGCTCAACCTGAAGGATTTTTCGAATTACGACGTGGTCGCGGGACAGGTGAAAGGCGAAAGCCGCGTCGCCGCCATCAAGAACCCGGCGCCTGAGGCCGAGTCCGATTTTCGGGCCGCCCTGCGCGCCACCAAGAAAAACCTGATTCTGTGTGATGAATTCCTAATCCAAAGGAGTCGCAATGGCGAAAAAAATTAATATCTATCAGGTTGCCTACAAAAACCTGCTCCGCAAAAAAACACGGAGCGCGCTGACCATCCTGGGCATCGGGCTTTCGGCCTGGGTGCTGGTCAGCCTGCTTGGTTTTAACAAAGGCTACGAATCGGCCCTGAACAAGGACATCGACAATATGGGCTTCCAGGTCCTGGTGACTGCCAAAGGCTGCCCTTACGAGGCCGCGACGCTGATGCTCAAGGGCGGCACGGGGCTCCGCTATATGAAAGAGGCGGTTCTCGCGGATATCCTCAAGCATCCCGAGGTGGAGCGGGTTACGCCCCAGCTCATGGCCGCGGTCTTTGACCCGAACAAGGGTGAAAGCGGCAGCATCAATGCCTACCTCGGCGTCGACCCGGCCACCTTTCCCGCGATGAAGGGCTACCTAAAATTCAAGCAGGGCGCCTGGTTCACCGATCCCAGCGCTATGGAAGCCGTCGTCGGTTTTGAGGCGGCCGAGCTTGAGCAGCGCGAGGTCGGCGACAAGCTCCTTATTCCAGAAAAGAATGTCGAGCTCAAGGTCGTCGGCATCCTGTCCCGGTCCGGGACCGCGGATGACGGGACGATCTTCGTCCCCCTCCGGGCGGTCCAGAAGATCTTCGGGAAGGAGGGCCTGATCACGGCGGCGGGCATCAAAGTGAACAAAAACGCCAACATGACCGAGCTCGAAAACAAGCTCTATGACCTGCCCGACGTTCAGGTGGTGTCCATGGCCCAGGTCAAGACAACGATCATGAGTTTGGTCTCCACGGCCAAGGTCATGGTCTTTTCGATCGCCCTGATCGCCATCCTCATCGCCATGCTGGGCGTCATCAACACCATCCTCATGTCCGTCTTCGAGCGGTTTCAGGAGATCGGTATTATCAAGAGCATGGGCGCCATGCCCTGGGATGTGTTCCGCATGATCTGGACCGAAACGGTCATCCTCTGCTTGCTCGGGGGAGCCATTGGAATCGCGTTTTCTTTTGCCCTCTCCAAGATCACCGACATCCTCATCCGCCGGCTTCTCCCCTACACGCCGACCGGGAGCCTGGTCATTATCAACTCGCAGTTAGGCCTGCTGACGCTGGGCGTTGTGGTTGCCATCGGCCTGGTCAGCGGCGTGTACCCGGCCTGGAGGGCCGCGCGAGTCAGACCGCTCGAATCCATCCGCAGCGAAGGAGACTGAAATGGCAGGCAATGAGATCGCTCTTGAAGCCCATCACCTGAAAAAAATATACAAGCGCGGCAGCGAAGACATCGTGGCCATCGATGATGTCTCCCTGAATATTAACAAAGGGGAATTTGTTTCTTTTATCGGCCCCTCGGGATCGGGAAAGACGACCTTGATCAATATCCTGGGCTGCCTGGATAACGCAACCGCCGGAAGTCTTAAGATCGGCGGAGAAACGGTATTTGCGGAAAACTGCAGCCTTTCGGAAAGCGATTTGACCAAGATCCGTCGCCGCGTATTCGGCTACATTTTTCAAAAATTTTACCTGGTCCCCACTCTGACGGTCTACGAAAATGTGCTCCTGCCGTTCGCCTTTTTCCGGAAGCCGGAGGCGAATGCCGACCCTATGGAAATCCTCACGTTTCTCGGACTCGAGAAGAGAATTCATCACCGGCCGTCAGAGCTTTCGGGCGGAGAAATGCAGAGAGTGGCCATCGCCCGAGCGCTCGTCAACAAGCCGGAAATCCTGCTGGCCGACGAGCCGACGGGAAACTTGGATACCAAGCGGAGCGGGGAGATCGGAGAGGTCCTGAAGACACTCAACCAGAAAGAGGGCTTGACTGTTCTGCTCGTCACGCACAACCCGGTTCTGGCCAAGATCGCCGACCGGACGATTGCTCTCCGCGATGGCCAGATTGACGGCTAAACTCTCGGGGTCAAACCTACTCGTTACGCACAATTCTCCAGGGAAGACTGCGTAATGAGTAGGTTTGACCCCGGTCTTTCCCCGGACTATTTTAAAATTTTAATTTTAGCGAAAGGCCGAAATTCCGCCCCGCCGCGGGAAAACCGAAGCGCTCCTGGTAGGAAACATCGAAGAGGTTTCTGACGAAGACACCCGCGTCGAGCCACGGGGCAAAAGGATACTTGCCTTCGAAATCGAACCTCACATACGCAGCTTGAGTCCGCAGCCGCAGGTCGGTATTGTAAAGGATGTTATTGTTGTAGATGACCTTCTGGCTCGAGACCATTTGGGCGAAGAGCGCCGCCGAAAAACCATTGGCCGCACGGTATTGAAGACCGAAGTTCGCTTTGTGCGCCGGAAGTCCTGGGATTTCGTTGAAATTGCGGTTCGCGGGGTCTACGAACAGGCTGATGAAGGGATCGCCCTCGGTTCGGCTCATCTGGTACGAATAGTTGGCAAAGGCCGACCAGCCTTTTCCGAAGGCCTGGCTTGCCTCGAGTTCCAGGCCGTAGAGGTCAGCCCGATCAATGTTGTAAGCCACGAAGTTTATCAGGTCGAACTGGATAAAATGGGAGATCCGGTAATAATATGGCGCGACCTCCACTTTCGTCCCGGTCGGCAGGACGGCACGCCAGCCGGCTTGGAGCATCAAGCCGTCCTCCTCGCGAAACGGTAAATCGCTCGTATCGACGCCGGAGTCATAATCATAGTGCCAGAAATGCTCGGGCGCCGTGGGCATGCGCAGGGCGCGGGCCAGGCTGACATAGACCAGGGCTTCGGGCCTAAATTCATAAGCCAGCTTCAACGACGGCGCCCATCCGGTGCGCTTGAGGTCAGGGATGCCCTCGACCTTGCCCTGGGGCCCCGCCAGGCCGTGATATTGGAGATACCGGACACCCGGAAGCACCGAGAATCGGCCGCCGAAAAGGCGGATCTCGTCCATGACGTAGAATTCCAGGTTTTTTGTGGAGACATAGGACCCGTTGCGGAACGGCGCCCGGGAATCGTCCGAAAGGTTCTCGTCGCCGTCATCGTTGAGATGGCTGAAATCCAGGCCGAGGGCTACTGTCTGCCCGGGCCAGAAAAGTTTGTAGGAAGCCGAAAATCCCAGCGACCGATCATCGAAGAACTTTTTGTGAAAAACCTTGTTGGCCGCCGTCTTTGTATTGTAGGCCTCCCGGTCGCCGTGATTCTGCCAATAGCGAAGGTCCAACAAGCCCCATTCGCCGAAGGCCTGTTCGTAGTTCGTATCCAAGGTCCATCTGTTTTTTTTCCACCAGCTCCCGGGCTCGGCGGTGGCGCCCATTCCGCCGTACATGATTTCCCCGTCCGAAGCGGGAAAGGCCGTGTCCAGCGCCGCATCATAGCCCGGATCGCCGAATACTTTTGAAGCCCGATTGGAAACCACAAATTCCTTTTTGATGGACGCGTATCCGAAATCGGCTGTCAGCCGGCCCTTGAATGAGAAATCATAACCGAGATGGAGATCGAAGCTGCCCAGGCTCATCGTTCCGTTCCTCAGGTATCCGTCGCTCCGTGTGCCGCCGGCGGCCAAAGAATATTCAAAGGCGCCCGGCTTATAGCCGTGGAACAGGTTGAACGTCGCCGTGCCGAAACTCGCGGCCCCCGTCTGGATCTCCGTGTCCGGAGACTCGGTCCGCAGCCGTTTCCGAACGAGATTGATGACGCCGCCTAGGACGTTGCCGTAGCGGGGATCTCCAACGCCCTTGACGACTTCCACCCGGTCGGCGGAGGCTAGCGGGATCATCGTCCAGTCAATGAAATAACCCCCGGCCACGCCCGAGGAATTGAGCGGCCGGCCGTCTTTCAGAACCTTGATCCGCCGCGACCCCATACCCCGGATCTTGATCGAGTCATCGTCCGCGGCCGTCCCCACCTCCTGGATCCGCTGGACATCGACTCCGGGCAACCGCTCCAGAGCGGTATCGAGCGTTACCCCGATCGTCATGGGAAAAAGCTCCGTTTTGACGACGGTCATATTCGGGACTTCTTTGTCCCTGAGATATTCCACGACATCGATGACGACAGGATTGAGCTGGAAGAGCTTGGTCTTCTCGGGCTTTTTCTGTTTGTCTTTTTTATCCTTTTCGGCCTGCTGCTCTTTAGCTTTTTCCTGGCTTCTGGCCGCGGCCGGCGGCGCAAAAACCAAGCCGGCCGCCACGGCGGCTATCAAGAAAAGGACCCAACGGGCAAGTTTGGTCATGTTTATCAATGCCACCGATCAGTGAAATGGTAGCACCAAAGACCGCGCTTGTTCAATAAAAAAAGAGAGAGCTTTCGCTCACTCGCCGCCGGTCTAAAATTTTCCCTTGACGATATCGACAAGGGCCTGGATGGCGGCCGGATCGTCCATATCCCCCAGAAAACTAATGGCCGCTTTCCGGACTTGGATATTCCCGTGGGTCTTGGCGACCCGGATGAGATAAGGAAGGCCTTCCTTCGAGGGGAGTTCGGCAAGGGCATCGACGGCCTGGATCTGAACTTCGGCGTCTGCGTCGTGAAAGGCAATGAGTTCTAGAGTGCTGACGGCCTTTTTTGTCGCTTTCTCGGCAAGCCCCTGGACGGCTTCCACCCGGATTTTTTTCTCCGGATAATTGCGGGCGAAATCAATCAGCGCCTCGAGGGCCGCGGGCAACTCCATCTCCGTCAATCCCCAGACGGCATTTTTCCGGACTTCAAGCGAGGTATCCGTCCGTATGGTCGTGCGCAAGACCTCCAAAGCTCGGCCATCGTTCTGCTCCCCCAAAAAAGAAGCTGCATCTGCTCGGATGGAATCGGCATCGCGGCCTTTCAGGATCCGTTCCAGGAAAGGGACAACCAGGGCAGCGTTTCGATGAAGAGCAACAGCCTGCAGAAGGCCCGCCCGAGCTTTTTCGGCCGTCGATTTATCATAATAGTCTTTGAGCAACGGAATGCTGTCCTTATCTTCCGCCACCCCAAGCCAGATCAAGGGCAGACCTTGGAGCGAGGCGGAGAGCGAAAGATTGCTGATCGTAACCGATCCCGGATCCCGCGTTCCCGTCGAAGCAAATTTCATCAGAATCGCGATATCCTTGAGGACGGTTCGTTCGGGCTTTCCCCGCTCAGCGGAGAGCAGGGCTTGGTGGGCCGCATCTTTGACCGCCTGCTCTCCCGAAATCTTTTTTTCTGAGGCTGTCTTCCTTCCATAGATCAGCTCTTCGAGAGCGATGTTTCGGCCGGACGGCCCGCAAAAATAGGAGCCTATAAAGGAGTGCTCGCCCATCAATCTCTGGATGCTGAACCCGACCCAGAATCCTTTTCCCAGTCCATCCTTCCTGGCTTGTTGAAGGGCCCAGTCGAAGCGTCCGGCCAAAGGACTATTCGGTTGTGGATGATAAATCACCTGGGCAGCAACAATGCGCGCGGCCGATCCAAAAGACGGGCTAAATGCCAAGAGAAGGCATAGGACCTTCCTTATCTTTATCTTTAAGCCGGCCATAGTTCCTTCCTCAGCGATCTTCCCCGCCCTCGCCCTTTTTTTTCAGGATTTCCATAAGGGCTTCCCGTGCCTTGGGCGTCCCGATTTCGCCCAGCGCCGAAACGGCGGCGGTCTTGACCCGGATCTCGGCATCGGTCTTGGCCGTGTCGAGAAGGATCGGAACCGCCTCGTCGTTTTTCAACTCGCCCAAAGCCTGGACGATATCTTCCCTCATCTCTGGATCTTTCTCCTCTTTCAAGAGTTGGCCTAGGATTTTTATCGTGGGGCTTCCTTTCCGCTCGGCAAGAGAAGACAAAGCCGCTTTCCGAACATCGCGGAATTTAGCTTTCCGCATGATATCCAGGAAAATATCGACCCGCCCATCTTTGACGACATCGGACAAGGCCTCCACGGCTGTTACCGCCAACTCCTCGTTCTGGCCGGCCAGGGCGGTGGCCAAAAGGATGTTCCGAGCCTCCGGCCCTCCGAATTCTCCAATGGCGAAAAGGGCCGCTTCCTGGACCTCACGGTCTTTTGCCGACGACAGGATTTCCTTCAGGATGCCGAGAGCATCTTTAGTCTTTATTTCAGCGATACGATTCGTCGCCGTCCGGCGGAGCTCAAGGTCGGGGTCGCTTAAGGCCAGGCTGCGGAGAAAGGGAAGAGAAGCAACGTCTTTTCGGTCGGCCAGGATGTCGATGGCGCTCTCTTTGATCTCCGAAGACTTGGATTGCTTCAGGATCTCTTGAAGGGCGGCCGCGGCCTCCGGAGCCTTGATTTCCCCCAGGCTGGACACCGCTGTTCGAGCCAACTCCGCATTCGCTCCGTCTAGGGCGATCTGTTTCAGAAAAGGGATAAGCCCGGGATCATCCATCTCTCCCAACGCTTCAAGGGCCGATCGTCGAACCTCCAGGCTCGGCTCTTTTTGGACAATCTCCTTGAGGATACGAACCGATTCCGGAGACTTTTTATCGGCAAGGGCTTCCAAGGCTTCACGGCGGACTGTCAGGGAGGGGTCCTTACGGACGATCTCGGCCAATTTCTGGAACGCCTTGGCCGACTCGAAGTCCCCCAGAAGGCCGGCGATTCTGGACCGGAGTTTGGAGCTTTTGCTCTGGTCATAGAGGTCGATCAAAGATTGAAGGGCGTTTTCACCACCGCTGTCTCGAAGTGCATAAAGCGCCGCCAGGGTCACCTCGTCATTGGACGACTTCTCCATGGATTTGATGATCGCTCCGTACTCCGGCTTGCCCGACTCCGCCAGCTCGCGTCCGAGCTGTATCATATTCGAGCGGGCTTCTTCGGCCCATTCGCTCGATGGATAGGCTTTGATGAATTCTTGATAGCATTTAAACGCCTGTCCCGGAGAATCTTCGGATTTCTCCATGACATAGCATTTCCAGAAACGGGCATCGACGGCCCAGGAACTCTTTGGATAATTCTGGATAAATCCATCCAGGGCTTTGGCGGCCTCGGTCCACTTTTCTTCCAGGACTAGGAGGTAGGCAGCCTGATATTTCTTGGCGTCTTCGGTCTGTTCCTCGCTGCCGGCATCTGGCTGGACGAGGGGGCGAAGCCCGGCCCATCCTGTGGCCAGCATGAGGCCGAGGCAAATGATGAGTCCGATCATCATCTTTGTTCTTTTCATGAGGATTCTCCTTTGTTCATATTTTAGAAGCCGTTTTGGCGGGCAGATCCGACTTTTGGACGGGAGGCGCCGGAACCCGGCTCTTCTTATCAGCCCGGCGCATCTCACTCAGGCTGATTTTAAACAACACGTCCTTGTCTTCGGCACCCGCTTTAATGATCTCCACAGTGGGAAGGTCATATTCAGACTTGAGGTTGGCGATCTGCATCAAGATGACTTCAAGATCGCCGACGAGCTTCTCGAGCTGCCGTTCCTTGGCGTTTTTGAGCTCGCCTTTCAACGCCGACGCCTCTTTGACCAGCTCGCTGGAAACTTCTTTTTGACGGGGAAGGTTAAGCCCGTAGACATCTTTTTTTTGGGGGTCAAAATTGACCAAGGCGAGGAGGATGACTTTGGAACGCTCCAGGTACCTGGACGTTCTGAAAGTCAGATCTCCCGTGCCGGACGCCGGAAGGACCACCGAGGCGCTGGCTGGGGCTTGACGGCCGACAGTGACGGGCCGGCTGAAGAATAGGCGGCCGATTAAAATTCCCGCCGCCAATAAGGTGACGGCGCCGGCCGCTCCATAGGCCCAGCGAGGAAAGAAACCGAGCCGGAACCTCGGCTTTTTTTGGGCTTCTGCCGGCGAGGACTCCGAGACGCCGTCCCTCCTCATCCTCTGCTCGAGCCTGTCCCAATATCCGTACCAGAAATCCTGGCCGGGATCGGGCGTCGCTTTTTCGCTCATCGTCCTGAGCGTCTGGGCCATCTTTTTGTATTCTTCCGAACACTTGCGGCATGCGGCCAAATGGCGCTTCAAAGACTCTTTCCTGTCCATATCCAGCTCCCCGTAAAGAGATTCCAGAAAAAGGGTCCGCATTTGCCGGCATTCACCCATGGTCAGCCTCCGGGTTCAAATGGAGTCTGGGAGACGCCCAGCTCCTTCTGAATTTTCTTGATCGAGCGAAAGAGGTAGCTCTTCACGGACCCCAGGGAGATCCCCAACGCTCCGGCAATTTCTTTCAGGTTGAGGTCGTGATAATGGCGAAGAAGGAAGACGGTTTTCTCCCTTTCCGAAATGCGAGCTAGGGCGTTCTCAATCTTCTTCTGCATCAGGGCCGATTCGGCCTCGTGCTGCGGGCCGCCGGACCGGTTTGTGACAGGCCGGATCCCGTCATCCGCGAACCGGCCGGGCACGGCTTCCGGATTTTCCGCGGGAAAAAAGTGCCTTTTCCGGATATGATCAATCGCGGTATTTACAACGACACGATAAAGCCAGGAGTTAAGGCTAGCATCCCTATCGAATGTTCCGATGGACTTATAGACTTTCATAAAAGCCACCTGGGAAACATCCTCGGCATCCGTATGATTTTTGGTGAATTCATAAGCCAGGCCGTAGACTCTCTTTTTATAGGCTTCGACAAACTCCCGGAACGCCCCTGTTTCGCCTCTGATGAGGCGTTCCGCGAGGAGTTTTTCGTCATCACGGCTCATTATGTCTCCAGAATAAAGACGTGGCATTCGGCCGGCAGGTTGGCATGGGGTCATGGCATGGGGTCATGGCATGGGGTCAAAGCTACTCATTACGCACAATTTTCCAGGGAAGACTGCGTAATGAGTAGCTTTGACCCCGGGTGTTTTCTTAGCCGACCTTTGTTCTTGTAATCTTGGCCACCAGGTTGGAGGTGGGGTCTGGGCAGCGGATGAACTCCGTGGTTACGCCGTTGGGGTCGATGACCTTCTGGTAGGGCGTATTTTCGTACTTCCAGGGCAGGACGACACCCTGGGCCAGGACGATGAGGAAGTCATGCATGCTGCTCAGCAGCCAAGGGCAGATCTTTCCGATGTCCTGGGGATAATTGAATTTGTCCCCTTTCTTATGGCACCACGTATCCGGCCTGGCTTCGTAGATTTCGATCTCCAGCTTATATTTCGGTCGAGGGGGTGGCGGCGTCTGCTCCTGGTCCGCCAAGGCCGACTCAAAGACCAGCGGCGATGCCATCAGGGCCGCAAAACTGCATCCGGCTTTGCATATGAAATCGCGTCTCTCCATGTAACCTCCGCTTGGATTATCATACTTAAAAGATAAGCGGAATGAAAATTGGAAGCTAAGGGAGGGAATACCATTAACAAAGATTTGCGGCCGGCGGTATCATCATCCTGTGATGGGAGGCACGGGTTCCGAGCCTGAAGTGCGGCGGTTCCGCGCGGCACAAAAAAGGAATTTTCTATCCTCAAATCTCGCTGCGTCGGTTGCCTTCTATCTTCTCTGGGGCTGCGGCCGGGACGAGGGAGCGGCCGCGTGCAACATCGACGAACGCCTGCCCATCTCGTCCAGCCGCCCCTAAATCAATTCGGAACGCATTTTATTATATGTCGAGAGTCTCGTCATTTCTTAATTTGTCCAATAGCCAATGCTTGCCGGACGGCCGGCTCCGGAATTCGGAAACAGCCACCCAGAAGTTCCGGCTTCTTTTCGATTGAACGATTATAAAGCTCAAAGATTTTTCGAGGATCTTCCATAGCGGCGAATACGCCCGTCTTTCCAAAGGCATGGAAGATGGCCCCGAATAGCTCGGCGCCCACAAAATAGGCGCGCCCGAGAAAACCGCTAAACCAATAGTCTCTCATCTCTGTATCCAAATCCTCTCCCGTCAGCCCCCCTGAATAAGCTTTTTCAAATGCTGCAATCATCCGCTTAAATATTTCAGTTTCTTCGGAAGTATAATTGTTCCAGGCAACCGTCAGCTCTCCTTTGAAGACATGGAATCTCCCCCCGGGTACAGCAGGAACGCAGCCTCCCGGCGCATTGGAAATGAACTTCGTCGCGGTGCCCTCACCGACAAAAAATGACAGGAATCTCAAGGCCAGAGAATCCGATGGAGTCAGAGAAGAGGAAGTTGATCCCTTCATCCCCGAATGATGGGATTCATGAGAAATGGTTCCCATCAGCTGATCCCAATCGATATCGCCCGACGCGTCCCGGGGAAGTTGATAGAAATCGTATCCCTGGGTGCCATCGATTGAAAAGGCGGTGCTTCCACCATTGGGGTGAACGAAAACACGAAAGTCGGGGATTTTCCAATCCGGCGGAAGCCAGCTCTGTGCGTATCGCACGCCATCATTGATCAGCCCCATTAAGTCGGCCTGTTCAAGTTGACGTAAGTTCTTTTCGAACAACGGCAAGTTGCCGTAGAATTCTCTCCATTTTTCCAGCATCTTGTCCGCCCGCTCGTTTTCCCCGGGTGAATACTCGCCCTCGAACCGCAAACTCAAGATCATTCTCTTGAAGACATCTTTCGGCAGATGATTGGGGCGCCAGGAGCGATTGTAGTGCTTGAACATGATCTGGTACGGGACAGCAGCGAGGATAGAGTCCAGCATCCCGGAGATTTTTTCGCGCGGCAGACCATCCTTCATGGCCTTCAAGACGTTGAACATTAAGGGGCAGGCCGAGATGTCCACCTCGACCTTCTGGGCCGGCGATGGATTCGAGACGAGCAGAGCTGCCGCGGCGAGAGACATCAGGCTGCGCAATGATCTTTCTCTCATGGAAGACGGGAAGTTCGCCAGCTTTTCTTCGAACCTCATTTTTGCCTCCTAGGGGAATTTTCATATTCGTCTATATATACGCACAGGAAAACATTAAGGAGACACTCTGCTCCCACGATGGATAGCGAATCTCGGCAAATCCGCGTTTGGCTATTTCATCCTCCTGATCATTTCGAAAATATATTGCCGAAGCGGCGCCGGCGTCAAGAAAATCAGATTAGGAAGGCGCCGGTTTCTCGGCTTTCTTGACTTCATTCGCAGCCGCGGATATGATTTTGCCCAACGAACAGGTAAGGAGAAATCAATGGTCTCTCAAAAGATAGCCAGGCTTGCGCTCCTCATCGTTTCAGGTTTCTTAATCGCATCCACCTTCATCTCATGCAGGGAAAGAAACACCGCCCGACCCGACCGAGCCTGGCTGGATTCTCTTTTCGAGCAGGGCAGGGCATTGTTTTACCAGACAATCCGCCAAGAGATCTCGACTCATCCTAAGCGCTCCCAGCTTAGCCCGATTGAGATTTTAAAGATAGAGGAAGCTCAAACTCGCTACGGTAAGCTTTATGAAATTCTGGTCAATGTTTTCTATCAAAAAGACGAGCCCATTTTTTCAGCCCTCCTCTTGAAGCAGAATCAGAAGTCCCACCAGCGCTTCACCGAGATGTACCTCGAGCTCGCCCGCTTTTCCGGCCGCATGTTTATCAACGCGTTTTTCACCACGGATTTTTCCACCGACCTCGTGCGCAAGCTCATTCCTGCTTATAAAAGCCTCGATGCCGTCGACCTGGTCGTAAGGTCTGTCGGCTATTATGCCAAGCTTGATCCTCCTCCCCGGCGGGAGTTTTTCAACAATCCTTTGAGTCCCGAATTTGAACGTCAGGGAGCTCTTGACGGAGCCCACTTCAGGGAAGCTCACAAGATTACGCGCGGGAAAGGGGCAAAAATTGCCATCCTGGATTCCGGAATCGATGAGAGCCACTCTATTTTCAAGGATACAAAATGGGGAAAGAATTGGAGTTTGGTCGGCCGTATCGGGAAACCCTGGGCGGCCGAGGCTTCCCTTGTCGATTGGGGATGGCATGGAACGCTCATCTCCTCCGTTGCCGCCCGCTACGCCCCCGAGGCTCAGCTGACCGTGTACAAAGTCCTGGACGGCGACACGCAGAACGACCCGCCTTACCAGCTCCTGCTGCAATGTTTTCTGGCCGCCGGAATTTACCGCGCTGTTTACGACGGAAACGATATCATCAGCATCAGCGCCTCGGGCGCAGGCGTAGATATCGATTATCTCAGGGAAGCGTGTCAATATGCTTACAGCCGGAACCGCATCCTGGTCAGTGGCGCGCTTTACAGTCGATGGTTTAAGCAGGGCAATGTCCTAAACTTCCCCGGGCAGTATAAGACTGTGGTTTCGGTGACGGCGGCCCAGAAAAAGCCGGATGGCACATATGGCTACTGGGATGTCTGTGCCGCTCAGGAGACAAATACCATCGCCGCGCCCAACGACATTTTCGGTGCCTTCCCGACATATGTGGGGGAGAAAGATAAATATATTCCGAGCATCTCGGCGGCCATCCCGGTTGTGTCATCTCTCTTTGCCCTCCTGGTTTCCGTCTATCCCAAGCCCGGGAATGAAGCTCCGGGAACATACGGGCAGATCCTGATGGATCTCGTAACCAAAAACGCAAGCCCGGAGCGCGTCGGCTTCAATGGATTTTCCCCGGAGTGCGGCTACGGCCTCATCGACGCTGAAAAGACGGTGACGGCCGCCCTTGAGTTGAAGAAGAGGCGCTAGCTCGAAAGCAATTTCTTATATTCTTTGATGAGGCGCTGGGCCGAAATAGGATGTGCGGTCCGGAGCTCGGGCGCGAACAGCGACACCTTGAACTCTTCGATCATCCACCGGAATTCCTCGATCGCCTGCTTCTTTTCGGGCGATATCCCGGGCGAAGCCGACTGCTCCATTTTCAAAAGGGCCTTGGAAAAGCTCTCCACCTGGGCTGCCTTGTTCCTGTCTTTCTGGGGGTCATTTTTGGCTCTCGTCGCCCGCAACTCCTTGGCTTCTAGATAACGCGGCAGATGGATCAGTCTATCAAGCCGGTAAATCTCCAAAAAATTTTTCGGGACGAGCCTGTCCAGGTCGAGCCGGATCTGGCCGTAGATTAGCCCAAGAACCTTGTTCGCCGGATCGGTTTTCTCGCTGGCATAGAGCTCGGCACGCAGCTTCTGATACGCATCGAGCACCTTGACCGCTTTTTCAAGAATTTTGTGCCCTTTTTCAAACAGTGCCTTCACCACTGTCTCGGAAAAGGCTTTGAATTCTTCGGGCGATCGCAGGTTTTTCTGAAAGACCTCAATCTTAAGGTTTTCGATTAGCATTTTTTCCACGGTTTCTTTGCTGCCGAAATAGAGGGAGGCTGTCTGGAGTTCCGGCGGCAGGACGAGATACCGTTCCATGAATTTCAAGTCTTTTGAAAACTTCAATAGGAGGAGTGTTTGCACTCCCAATTTATGGCAGGCCAACGCTTCTTCCGCGGTCCGGAAAAGCCGGAGATTCACGCTATTCTCAGCTGGTTCTAGACCCGGGTAGGCAACGACGGACGGCCCGACGGAAACAAGCTCGGGTAGATCGCCAAAATCCCAGGTCGTGATCCCGGTCCGTTCATATTTCTCCTTCGCTTTTGTCCACACCTCCGGATCCTGGGCTGCTGTTGCCGCTGCGTCCTTGCGCATCCGCGCTAGAGCTTCCACGTCCCTGCCGGCCGCCAATTCTATTCCCTGATGATCGGTAACGATCACGCGGACCTTCAAATATTTCGGGATTTCCACTTTGGCCCACTCGTCCTCCGGGATTTCCGCCCGAAACCTCCGCTTGACGAATCGGGCCAAGGTGGAAAAAAGGGAACTGTCGGCATCCGCCGTAGGCATTTCCTTCACGACGATATCCACGCTATCGGAAACCGGCACCAACAGTTTACGGTATCGCTTGGGAAGCCCTTTGATAAGGGCGGCAATCTTTTCCCTGAAAAGCCCGGGAACGCCCCAATCCAAAGGCTCCGCCGGCACGGCGGAAATCAGCCTAGCCGGGATTTTCAAAGTCACGCCGTCTTCATCTTGTGCCGGCGCGAACTTGTAATAAGCCTTAAATTGCATGTCATCCACGGCCATCACATCAGGGAAGAGCGCTAGCACTTCGGCATCGGGTAGAGTCCGGAGGAGGTCTTGTTCGCGCATCTTAAGAAATTCTTCGCTCCCCCGCTTCCGGATTCTTTCTTTCAGCCCGCGAATGTCATAGACGCCCAGCAGCCGTTTTGAATAGAATTGCGCGATGGCATCTTCGCCGATCAAGATGTCCCGGCGCCTTAGTTTTTCTTCCATCATTGACAGCCGTTTGTGCAAATCCAGGTTGTGTTTAAGGAAATCGAAATGCTCTTTGACGGATCCTGCGACGAGCGCGGAGCGGATAAATATATTATGGGCCTCCTCGGGTTTAATCGGGCCGAATGGGACCCATCTTCCAGCGACGATCTCGAGGCCGAAAAGCGTGACCCGCTCTTCAGCGCAAACCTCTCCTCGGCTCAGATCCCATCGCGGGTTGGAATGGGAATAGCGGCAGAGGCTGCCGCCCAACGGCTCGAGCCATTCGGCGCTGATCCTGGCAGCGGTCCTGGCAAAAAGCCGGGAGGTTTTGACCATGTCGGCCGCGACAATCCAGGAGGCGGATTTGTTGAAAAGCGTGGAGCCGGGAAAGGCCATTACTTCCCGGCCCTTCGCCGCTTGATAGATATTCTTTTCTTTGTGGACAGCGATATTCGAAAGATACCCGCTCAGGATGGACTTGTGGACGGCGGCATAGAGGGATTTGGACATTTCGGTTTTGTGCAGGCGACCCGGCGGAATTCTTAGCTCTTTCAGAATATCCACAATCTGATCGTGGATGTAAACCCACTCCCTCATCCGAGGGAATGATAAAAAATGCTCCTGGCAGAATTTGCGCTTCCGGTTCTGGGTCGTCAGCTCTTTCCATTCACCATGATATTTATTCCAAATGTTGAGGAGCGTCAGAAAATCGGAGTCCGGGTCGCGAAAAGGCAGATGCATGGCATCGGCCTGCGCCGCCTTCTCAGGAGGCCTCTCGCGAGGATCGCGGATGCTCAGGGCCGAAGCGATGATAGAGACCTCTCTGAGGCAGGATTCCTTTTGCGCCTCCAGCAGCATGCGCGAAATTCTCGGGTCGAGCGGCATCCGGGCCATCTGCCACCCCCTTTCCGTTAGGGCAAAATCCCGGCCTTTTTCCCGAATCGCATCGAGCTCGATCAGGGTCTGATAGCCGTCCTCGATGTTCCTGGCGAACGGCCTATCGACGAAGGGAAAATGGGACGGATGTCCGAGTCTGAGGTCCATCATGCGCAGGATCACTTCGGCCAGGTTCGACCTCAGGATCTCGGGCAGCGTGAATTGCGGCCGGGACTCAAAATCGTCCTCGGAATACAACCGGACGCAAAGGCCTTTCTGAACGCGGCCGCACCGGCCCTTTCTTTGGTCGGCACTGCTTTTGGAGATAGGACGAATAGGGAGGCTGTTGATGCGGGCGCCCGGCAGATACTGGGACATTCGCGCCAGCCCCGTATCGACGACATACTTGATCCCGGGAATGGTGAGAGACGTTTCCGCCACGTTCGTGGCCACCACGATTTTCGGGCCGGTGACGGAATAGACCCGGCCCTGGTGGCTGCCCGGCAGCCTCGCATAGAGCGGCAGGACGGTGACACCGGAATACTTCCTTGCTTCCAAGAGCGTACAGGTTTCCAGGATATCCTGCTCTGTGGGCATGAAAATGAGAATATCGCCGGGGGGTTTTTCGGCTTTGAGGTATTTCACGGCTTCCACGGCCATATCCACATAGTCGTCCTCATTCCCATTGGCAGTCTCGGGACCGGCCGGCCTGTATTCGACCTCCACGGGATAGAGACGGCCGCTCACCTCAAGGACCGGAGGGTGATCGAACGCGCTCGAAAATTTTTCAATGTCGAGAGTGGCCGAGGTGATGATGAGCTTGAGGTCCGGCCGGACCGGGAGCAGTGTCTTGGCGATGCCCAATAAAAAATCGATATTCAGGCTGCGCTCATGGGCCTCGTCGATGATTAGCGTGTCATATTCGTAGAGTTTGGGATCGGACTGCGTTTCGGCCAAGAGCATTCCGTCTGTCAGGATCTTGATGAACGCATCCGGCGACGTCTTGTCATCAAAACGAATTTTGTAGCCGACGGAGCGGCCGAGCGTTTCGCCCAATTCCTCAGCGATCCGGTGGGCGATGGTGATGGCGGCAATCCGTCGAGGCTGGGTGCAGCCGACCTTGCCGCGGATCCCGCGGCCGGCCTCCAAGCACATCTTCGGGATCTGGGTGCTTTTGCCGCAGCCCGTCTCGCCGGAAATTATGACGACCTGGTGTTTTTGGATGGCGCGAACGATCTCGCCGCGCTTGGCCGTGATCGGAAGCTCGGGGGGATACCCGAGGGCAAGCCGGCGCCTGAGCTGCAACCTTTGTTCGGGCGAAGGCAATGCCGGACCCATAAAAGAATTCTAAATGACTTCGGGAATGGGTGCAAATCCTTTGAACGGCGAGCAGGCTTGGGCCTTGAATTCTTCAAAAAATACGCTATACTGTCTTAAGAAATAGGATTTGTCTCATTTTCAGGACAAGTCGTCATGACGCAAAGCAAAGGGCCAGCCCAAAATCAGGGTTAATCATTTTTGGCATGAATTTTGCTAAATTTATTATCGGAAGGAGAAGGAAAATGAAAAAATGTCTTTTGATGGTCTCCGCCATGATCATTCTCTCGGTGAGTTGCATGCTCTATATCCCCGCCGATGACGTCCGCTACCCCAGCCGGGGCGGCGGTTATTACAACGAGCCCGCGCAGAATTACACGGATGTAAACACTTCTTATTTTTATAATTATCTCTCTCCCTACGGATCGTGGGTTTACATGCGGCCTCACGGATATGTTTGGATCCCCCGCCATATGGGATACCGCTGGCGCCCCTATACGTACGGCCGCTGGGTCTGGACGGATTACGGCTGGACCTGGATTTCCGAGTATGAGTGGGGATGGGTTCCCTTCCACTACGGCCGCTGGGGCTGGGACGATGACTTCGGCTGGTTCTGGGTGCCCGGAACAGTCTGGGGACCGGCCTGGGTCATCTGGCGGTCCAGCGACCTCTATATGGGATGGGCTCCCCTTCCACCGGACGCCGAATTCGGGATGGGCATAGGCCTTTCAGGGTATTTCGACATTCCGAGTCACTACTGGATCTTCATCGAAGGCCGATATTTCCTAGAGCCACGCCTTTACACGCATGCGCTTCCCTACGAGCGGAACCTAACGATCGTCAACTACACAATGCTCCACAAAAACATCGTTGTCCGCGACAACAAAATCATCAATGAAGGGATTGATGCGAATGTCATCCGGAATGTCACAGGAAAGAGCTTCAGCAGAGAGTTGATCAGGGATGAGGCGCGGCCCGGCCTGACCAGGGCGGGGGCCGGAGAGGTCCGGATCTTCCGGCCGACGATCAGAAAAGATGAGCAGGCAAAACCGAAAGAGTATTTGAGTACTGAAGAAGCCCGGGGGAAGCTGTCCGGGGCAAAGATTTTTGAGTCCAACCAGCAATGGCGAGGGGCCGATGAGACGGCCGTCATTGCCAAACGTCACATCGAGGAAGAGCGCCTCTTAGAAAAAAGTCAGCAGGCAGACATCCAAGCCACCCGCAAAAAGCTCACCCTGCAACAGCAACGCGTGACGAACGCCGCAGAAAAAGAAAAGATCAGGAAAGAGTTGGAGGCGAACATTCAAGAGCTGAAGCAGAAACATGATGCCGAAAAGGCCCAGCTCAAGGAACGCCAGAAAAAGGACGCCCAAGAAGTCGAGAAAGGAAGGATCAAAAAGAAAGAATCTGGCCGATCCTGATCCCGGCTACCGATAAACGAAAAATCCGAGCACGGCGGCGCCGAAGATGACCAGGACCGGATGAATCCTGGTCAGCGTGAGCAGGGCGAACGCCACCAGCACAATCAGGATTTTATCCCAACCGCCGGCAAGCGCCGCACTCCAACCCAGCTTTTTCGCCGAAAAAACTCCGTAGGCCATATCATAGGCCGTCCACAGCAGAAAGCCGACGACGACCGGGCGAACGGCCTGGAGCATCGATTTAACCGCGGGACTGTCCTTGATGCCGAAGAAATAAACTATCATCAACAGCATCAGAATCGTCGCGGGAAGAACCGTCCCGGCCACGGCGGATATGGCGCCCGGAATTCCGGCCAGCTTATAACCGATATAGGCTGAAACCTGCGGAGCAATTGGACCCGGCAGGGCATTGCTGATGGCGACCGCATCCGCGAATTCCTCGGACGTTGCCCAACCGACCGTGGTCACTTCCCTCTGCATCAAGGCCAGCGACGCCGGTCCCCCGCCCCAGGAAAACAGGGCCACTCGGCTGAAGAGGACGAATATTTTCAATAACAACATGGGCTCTCCTTATTCGAAAATATTCTACACTGGCCAAAGGGGGGCGGACAAGGCTATTGGCGGAAGCGAACCACCCATTCCCCGCTTGCCAGTTCCTGGAGCTTGATGATTCCTCGACGCGTCTTGCAGGTAAAGGCCTCGAGTCCCTTCTCGGAGCGAGCATTAAGAGTCCGTTTTCTGAAGAGAATTTCTTCGACGGCAATCTCTTCGTTATCGACGATGATCGACCGGGGCGTTTCTTCACCCTTGTATCCGGAATAAAAAAGGACCTTGACTTTAGAGGATGTCCCTTTCATGCGGGCGGTCTTTATCACAGCCTTGAACGAATCCACATTTTTAACAGGCGGCCCGGTTTGAGCTTCCCCCTGGCTCGGGCCAGCCTCACATAGGTTTTGGTCATCGTCTCGGGCACATCCGGCTGTTCAGAGGGATGTTTGCGCGTTAAGATCAAAGATTTTGTCGGGCAGGTGGAAGAGCAGAGGCCGCAGCCGATGCAGCGGTTCATGTCCACAATCACGCTGCCTTCGTCGAGGCTCAGGGCTTCCATCTGGCATCGATCTATGCAGACCCCGCATCCCTGGCATGTCTCTTCGCGGTAAGACACCCTGAACGGGGAAGAGACAATGCTGGCCGGTTGGGGATGCTTCTTAATCGTCCGGAGGACTCCACAACAACAGCCGCAGCAGCAGCAGATGTTCCCCACTTTTTGAGAATTGCTCGGCTGCAAGACCAGCCCCTTTCTGTCGGCTTCTTTGAGGATCCGAAGGGCTTCTTCCTGATCGATCATCCGTCCGAGTCCGTTTTTCAAGTAATAATCGGTTCCGGATCCAAAAACGAGACAAGACTCTACGGGCTTTTCGCAGCCCTGCCCGGCAATTCTCCTTTCCCGGCGGCAGATGCAGGGCGCGACCAGGATCCTTTGATGGGAACGGACGATCTCTTCGGCCGTTTCGTGGGGCAGGATCTTGTGCTCGACGGGGATGGTTTGCCCGATCGGAATCGTGCGCAGCTGGGGGACTTTCTTCCAGGTTTCAAAATTGAGCAGGCGAGGGATATATTCCTCCATATCCCGGACAAGGTCCTGATCGAGAGCGTTGACATGAAACTCCCAGATGCCGATGACGAACTGGCAGGCCATGTATCTCGGCGGCCCATCTTTCGGCTGGAACCGGTAGATCAGCCCTTTTTTAGCCATGTCCTCGAGCTTGCGGGCGGTTTCCTCGAGGGAAAGACGGAGGCTTTTGGCGATCCTAGCGGGTTCTTGGGGCAAAAGCGTAAGGCGCAAAGCCAAGCGCGCTTCTTCGGGCGTAAATAAACGGCGGAGGATCCGCAGTTCGACGCCGCTCTCCGTAGTGGGGAATCCTCCCGGCATATCGTCGAGATATTCGGCCAGCTGATTATAGATGTCTTTTGTCATAGTTTCTCCGATCGGATGTCTCCACTCGTCCGTCTATTTTATCACCGATCGAGGCTGATTTCTTCCCGATGGATTTTTTCCCGGAGAGCAGCTCGTCCGTCGGCTTCCTCCTGCGTTCTATGCTATAATCCGGGTGAGGGAGAGAATGAAGCCGGCCATGCTTAAAAAAATCGAGCAATACAGGGCCGAGGCCGCCAAGACGAAAAAATAGCAGGAGCTCAGCGTTCGAGACTGATTTCTTCTTTATAATCCACCGAAATCTTGGCCCCCTTCCTGGGTCGGAGGAGCTCCACGGCCCGGAGAAACGTCTTGTTGCGCTTCTGCCATGTCCGGTTCAACTTGCGGGCGTAGTGGGCGATGGCTAAGTCGATCCACTTGCCCTTAAAGAATTTTCTGACCGTTTGTTTCATCGAATAGAACTTCTTATGACTGAAGATCTGGGCTCTTTGAAGGTCAAAGATGGAAAGCCGGGCCGGCCGGAAGACGGCATGGTGACCATCATAGAGCGTCCAGTCGCGAAACTGGATTCGGTTCTCTGAAGTGACCTTTTCGTAGAATTCCGAGCCGGGCGCGGGCGTTAAAATCAGAAACTGAGTGGAGTTGAGCCTGGATTTTTTGGCAAAGCGGACGGTCTTCTTGACGGTCTTCCAGTCATCCTGGTCGAAACCGTAGACGAACATGCCGTGGATATGGATGCGGTTCTTCCGAAGGACCTTGACGGCTTGCGTGATTTCTTCCACCGTCTGTTTCTTTTTCATCTCCTCCAGGCTGTCCGGGTTCACGGTTTCAAATCCGATATAGAGCGTATGGCAGCCGGCCCGCTTCATGAGTCTGACCAGCTCCACGTCTTTGGCGACATCCGCCCGCACCTGGGTCGTCCATTTGAACTTGAATTGTTCCCGGATCATGCCTTCCAGAAGTTCCTTGGTCCGCTTCCGGTTGGCCGTGAAATTGTCGTCATAGAAGAAGATCACGTTTTTCCGGCTGTCGTACTGCCGGAGCTCGGCCAGGACATTCTCCGTCGAGCGGAACCGGTACTTTTTGCCGAACATTCCGGTCACCGAGCAGAAGGAACAGTCGAACGGGCAGCCGCGCGATGTCAGCACGGGGACGGTGCTTCGCCCGCCTTTTTCTGGCTGATCCCGCTTTAACAGCGAGAAGTCAGGAAAGGGAAGGGAATCGAGGTCGTCCGCCAGCGGCAGTTTGGGATTATGAATGATCCAATCGTCTTTTTTGTAGGAGAGGTTGGAGATACGGGAATAGTCGCCTCCGGCTTGCCAAGCATCGATCAATTCCGTGAGGGCCCGCTCCCCTTCCCCGCGGATGACGAAGTCGGCATGCCCCAGGGCCTCCTCGGCCAGATAAGTCACATGGGGACCGCCCATGACCACCGGGATTCCCATTTCCCGGATCCGGTCGGCGATGGCATAGGCGCGGGGCGCTGTTGGCGTGATAGTGGAAATGCCCACCAAATCGGCATTTTTGATAATTTCGTAATCGATCTTCCGCATCTCTTCGACAAAGATCTCCACGTCCCAGCCTCTCTTCTTCATGATCGTGCCCAAAAGAATCGTCCCCAGCCGGGGCAGGGGGAATTGGGAAAAGATATGTAGGTTTGTGGCCTTCGGCTCGATAAACACGATTTTTTTCATCTTACACTCCACTGGATTTCCCGGGTCTCTTCTGGTTTTTCACCTTCAGATTGAGGATCTCCTTTTTCTTTTTTTTCATCAGGCTCTCCCAGCGCTCCATGCCCTCCCGGAAAAGCTTCATTTTGTCAAAGAGGGCCTGGATACCTTCAAGCATGGCCTCGAGCTTCGACGTCACGGCGGCCTTGTCAAACGATTCCAACCGCTCTTGAAAGGCCAGGAAGTCCCGGAAACAGTCCGAATTCACTTTGATCTCTTCCAGGGTGTAGCCGAAGAGCTGCAGGTCCTGGATCAGTTTGCAGAGATAGACATAAATTTTCGAATACAGTCTGAACCCGCCCTCGCTCCGCATGTCGGGCTCGATGATGCCCTTGTCCTCCCAATGTTTGATCGTCCGGGGGCTGACTCCGGCTTTCTCGGCCAGATTGCCCACGGTCAGGTATAGATCGCGGCCGTTGTTATTGGCGCGATTTGTCCTGGCCTTGGGCAGGCCGATTTTCTTGATGATCTTCTGGATTTCCTCGAGCCCATAGCCCAATTCCTTGAGCTTGAGGATGTTCTCCAGCCTGGCCAGGGTTTCCTCCGAAAAAAGGGGGGTTTTGTCGTCGGTGAAGCCCGCCGGCTTGACCAGTTTCTCTTTCGTCCATCGGACAAGGACTTCCTCGGAAACGCCGGTTCTCCGGATGAGATCGTCCCTCGTAAAAACATTCTTGTTCATATTGTACATTTACGCATATATTTATTTCTAAGTATCATTAACGTATACGTACAGGAATACTAGTTTTGTCGAGAGGGTTTGTCAAGCAGAACTTCTCAATGCGCCGGAATGGCTTTTATTTTTTCGCTCCCGATTTCGCGGCCGGTTTCTTCTTGGCGGGCCGCAGGTCGACCCAGTTTTCCATAAAACGCTGGCTCCCGGCCGCGCCGCTCTCAGACAGCAGCGATTCAAAAATAGCCTTGAGCTGGGCATAGGGCAGTGTGCCGATGATCATCCGGTTGTTGACGATCATGGTCGGCGTGGAGCGGATGCCGTGGGCGAATTGATCGGACGTCTTATCGAATTCGGCGCCCGTGTTAATGATTTGCAGGACAAGGTCCTTGACGCCTTGGTCCGTCAGAGCTGCTTCGACCCCATACGTCCTGGCCAGTTGCGCCCTCCATTCCGGGTTCCTAGCCTTCTCAAAATTCTCGAAGATCTCGTCATGGATCTGGCTGAACTTGGCCGGGTCATAGGCGGCGATGAAAGAGAGGTCGCAGGCGCCGGGATGTTTGTTGCCCTTCTCCGGGACGACCTGGTTGCACTTGCCATCGAGCGGGAAGAATTGGAAGGCGATGTTAATCTTCCCCTTGTATTCGGTCTTGAGCTGTTTCAGCTGTTTGTATAGGAACAGGCAGTCGGGGCAGAGAAAATCTACATACTCGATGACCCGGATCGGCGCGTCTTCGAAACGCTCGGTGGCCTTGGCCGTCCAGTACGGAGAAATAAGGCTCGGGGTCTTCACCTCGGCCAGGCTGTAATATTCCTTGACAATCCGGGTGGCGACTCCGCCCAGCTGGGCATCCTGCTTGGCCTTGTAAAATTGATGGAAACCGTAGGCGCCAGCGAGCAGAATGGCCGCATAGACAACCAGGTGTTTGATCGATGGGGCAAGAAAAGCACGCACGGTCCTCAGGGCGCCGCCGGCCGGGGCCAGGCCGTATATCCAGAATAGGGCGACGCTGAGCAGGGAAAATAAATAATATCCACTGCAGAGAAGGCACAGGCTCTTGAGGAAGAACACGGAGTAAACGAAAAGCCCGACGACGCCCAGGGCGTTGAGCAGGGACAGCGATTTATTGGTCCGTTCAAAGGCCGCCGAAGGAAATAGGGCTCCGAGCGCCACCAGCCCGCCGACGATGAGCCCGAAATATCCCATCGGGACTCCCCAGAATTGGGCGATGGAGGAATAGGCCGAGCTGTTGCAGTTGAAAAAAGAGTTGATATCACAAAACGAGCCTTTGAAGATGGATTCCGGAAAATTTGCGTTGAAAAAATGCTGAATCGTGAGCACCGAGGCGGCGATCATCCCCGCCCCGGAAAGAAAGCTCCAGAACCGCCGTCCGCCGCTTCCCTCAAGCGTCAATGACCTTACCATCCGCAGCCTCCTTCTTTGAAATGCGGCCATTTTATCATAAAATATATCACTATGCCGCACAAAACCCCCCTGGCCCACTTTGGCCAAATGATCGACAACTGCTACGACTATGCAGAGTCGGCCAAGGCCCAGGGCCGGCCGATCGTTGGCATCATGTGCGAATACACGCCCCGCGAGGTCCTCTTTGCGGCCGGGGCGGTTCCGGTCTGCCTGTGCGGAGGAGCGCTCGAGACCATCCCCTCTGCCGAGAAGCATCTTGCCTTCGAGCAATTACTTCCCTATTGACACGAAAGGGATTCCCGCTCTATATTCGGAGGATGAAAGGGAGAACAATATGCTCAAAAAAATGACACCTGCCTTGATTCTTCTTTCTTTATGCCTAGCGCCATTTCTTCAGGCCCAGGAAAGACACCTCGACGTCCCGTATGTTCCCACCAAGTATCCAGTCGTCGATGAAATGCTGAAACTGGCCAACGTCCAGAAGAGCGACCTTCTCATTGATCTCGGCTGCGGGGACGGCAGGATTGTCGTTTCCGCCGCCCAGAAGTGCGGCGCCAGAGCGATCGGTGTCGACATCGATCCCGACCGCATCCAGGAAAGCCAGGAAAATGCGGCGAAGGCCGGCGTGAAAGACCACGTGAAGTTCATCCAGGGTGACCTTTTCCAGGCCGACGTCCATGAGGCCAGCGTCGTCTCCCTCTACCTGCTCACATCCGTCAACCTCAAGCTGCGGCCCAGGTTGATCCGGGAACTTGCGCCGGGCACGCGCGTTGTCTCCCACAATTTCGGAATGGATGCCTGGAAGCCCGACAAGTCCTCGTCCGTAACGGTCGACGAGATCAGCCATGACGTTTTTCTGTGGATCATCCCGGCCAATGCCAGCGGGACGTGGAAATGGACCATGGCGGAGTCAAAGGCCAACTGGGAGCTGAACCTCGAACAGCATTTCCAGCAGATCTCCGGAACGATCTCCGTCAACGGGGCTTCAGCCGCCATGAAGGACGCGGTGCTCTCTGGTGACAAGATCAAGTTCACCGCCGAAAGGCAACTCAATGGAAAAACCGTCTCATTCGTTTTTGAGGGATTCGTCCGCGGACACACGATCGCTGGAAAAGCGATACAGGACGGAAAAGAATTGGGGGAGTGGAAAGCCAGCCGCAACCCCTCAACACAAAAAGATATCGACGCGGAGAGCGGCAGGGAAATCCGGTATTAGATCGTGTAAAAGCGTACCATGATTCCGGCTTAAAGAGTTTTTCAAAATCAGCCTGATCCAAGATATACATCTGGCACGGATACCCGTCGGTTTTGACAAATTCCTTCCTATCACGTACAAATAATTCATGATCCGAAGAGAATTCTGCAAGAAGCTCCCCTGCGCGGACGCCGCCAATCCCGTGGTGTTCGAAATTACAAAAGTGCGGGAAGTCTAGAACAAGATTATCTCCCTGACGAATTCATCCCCAAATGCTGCAGGGAAAGGTGGCAGAGAGCGAAGCGATCGTTGGAGGGAAAACCGAAAGAGGGTTTCTCTCCAAGAGTGTCTGGGCGGCTCTAGCGAATTTCGCGGCGGATATCCAAACGCGGCGAAATCTCGTATTGATCCTTATCCAAGTCGATGACGACCTTCGTTCCGTCGGCATAGGTGAATTCCTGTCTTCGATAATCGCCGGCTAAAAACGCGTGATTAACGAGTTCTAGAAGACCGACCCGCTCCTGCAGGGCGCACATCGTCCGCACCCGCGCCAATTCCTCTTCCGACGGGCTCAAAGAAAGATAAGGAATGCCGGCATTGGCCAGCCCGTGGAGAAAACCCAGGTCTTTTTCCGAAATGCCCCACGCTCCTCGCCCCAGGGACCAGGGCAGGACGAGCGCATCGTGATAGACCAGGTTGAAGAGCGGCACGGGGATTCCCATCGCCGGTCCCTGGCCCGGGTTGGGGTCCAAGGCATAGGGCCCGTGGTGGACGAGGTCGATGTGAGGGACGGCCCAGTCGGCGGGCTCTTCGGAGCTGACAATGCCTCCCCAGGACCGCACAAAATCCAGGCAGTCGCCGCGACACTTCAAACACTCTGCCCGAGTGACAGGATGCTCGGGGTTGTAGCACTCATCGGGTGGGACGACGGCAAACACATCGAGATAGGCGCCTCGCATCTTTACGCCGTGGTCGAGAATCGCCCTGTGATTTTTCTTCACATGGCCCAGGGCCAGGCTCGGGCATAAGAAAGACTGCGCTCCACCATACCAGGTGCTGTGAAAGGAACCGTTTCCATTCTCGTCGAGGACGGTATGGCGTGGGTTATAAGATTTTGCGTCCAGATAATAGTCGCGGTACTGGTCGTGGATGGCGAAGACATAGCCCAGCTCCTCGCAGGCCTGGGCAAAACGCTTCATTCCCTCCCAGCCGCCTGCCTCCGGGCAGGGCGGCAGGATGTCTGGATGAAGGTTGTCATAGCCGCGAAATCCCCATCCGTCGAGATGGACGTAGGCGCGCTGAATCCCTGTTTTGGCAAGCTCGCGGAGCTCAGCCGCTCTTTTATCAAAAGTGACCAGCTGATGGTTTTTCGAGGATTTCTCTTTGTCATAATAACTCGACCCCGGCTGGATATGGTAAAGGATGCTGGTGTGGACGACGGGAGCGCCGATGAGCTTGGCTACGAGCGGATTCCGGCTGATCTTTTCTTTAAGGGAGACAAAACGTCCGGTCTCGATCATATAACGCCGGTAACGCTTGGCCAGGTCCACATAATTGCCGTGCTCCAAGAAGCAGAAACGAACCCGGCGGGGGTAGGCCCATCGGCCCAGCGAATGGACCCAACGAATTTCCATGCGTGTGGGACCGCCGGCGGGATGCTCGAAGCGGCAGCCGGCGTCCGCGGGAGTTTCGAGCATCACCAGGACCGCTGCCTGGCCCTGCTGGTGTCCCCACCAGGGCATATACAGCCCGCGGCCGTAAGATAGAGTGTCATAGAGCCAGATTTTCTTCGGCCAATTTTTCGGGAGCAGCATTCCCTGCATGAAAGGGACGACAGTGGCGTCGAACGCTCCGGAATCGAAGGCCTGCGGCCAGAGACATTCCCGGATCCGTGTCTCTCCATCCGTGGCGACGATCTCGCAAGCAAGGTCTTCATCAACGCCCTCCAAGGTCACAAAAAGCTGGAGCGCCAGATCAAGCGGACCTTCTTCGCCGCGAAAATCCTGGAGCTCGATTTTCAACCCGGCCTTAAACCCTGTTTTGTAGGGATAGATTCGCTTGGTCGCTGCATCTGCCAATCTGAGTTGATAGACCTTCCCCGCAGAACGCACGACCAAGTCTCCCGAAAAGGACGGGGTCATCGGCCAGGCGACTGAACCTGCCTTGACAGTCATCTGGAGGTCCCCCGGATTAATCTCGACTTTATGCTTTCGGCCGGAGATCTGCCAATGTCTCTGTTCCAGCCCGACCCGGATGTCGGGCGCCCCCCAGTCGGCTTGTCTATCTTTTCTTTCTATCCTCTTGGAATCCTGAAACGAGAGCCATTCGATCCCCGAGGTCGATGCCCTAAAGCGTCTGGCCCGAATGTTCGACCCTTCGCCTTCTTCATAGTAAACAATTAAAACAGAGCCGTCCTTGAGGTTAACCATCGAAGGATACGCGCCGCCGAATTCATCAACGGGCACGTTCTCGCTCCAGGTGCGGCATTCGTCCAGGCTGTAATGGAGAGAGGTTTGAGGGAGGCGGTGGGCGAGAATGATGATGTCGTCCTTTGTTCGCAAGAGGTAGGGGCAGTGGCCTGGAAAGCCGATCGGCTTGGAAACGCTCCAGGTCCGCCCGCCGTCCTTGGAGACGGAATAGCACATCGTCGTTCCGGGCTCTCGCTGAATGGCATAGAGAGATCCATCCTTAAGCGGGAGGACATCGGTTTCGGCATCGAGTTTATAGCCGCCGTTATTGATATCGATCGGCTGGCCCCACGTTTTGCCGCCGTCCTCGCTCATGATGACCGCGCCCCAGCTTTTATCTTTTTCTTCCCGGTAAAGCCCGAGAATCAGCCGGCCGTCGGGAAGCTCGCGGATGGGCGAGCTGCAATAATAGTCAGGAGAGATGAGCTGCGGTCGGGACCAGGTTTTGCCAAGGTCGTCGGACGACACAAGCCACGTCCCCAGTCCCTGCCAGGGCTTGTCCTCCGCCTTTCTCAACGAAAAGAAATTGCAGAGAAGCCTGCCGGATTTGAGCTGGACGATGGAAGGATCGCGGTCGTCGTCCGGCCCGTCGTAGAGAAGGCGCGCCCTGGTCCAGGCCCGGCCGTCATCGCTCGATAGGGAATAACAAACTCTGCCGCCTTTCGGCCACTGCTTGTTGGGAAGGGAGACATGGCCGTAACCGGCATAAAAGACGGCCATCAAACTGCCGTCTTCCAAGCGGCAGACATCGGGAAATGCTTCATATCCTCCCGCTCCGGCATCCCTGCAGATATAGACAAAGTCGTTTCCCTCCTGCTCACCGGACGCGGGCTGCTTAAGATATCCGGTCCCCATGGATAAGAGCAGGAAAAGGACTGTGACAAAGAGCGGATAGAATAGACGGCCTCTCATGCTTCCCTCCTCCATGCCACTCTGATAACACAAGACCCCTTTCCTGTCAAAATACTTTAGGGCTTAGACGGAAAGAGAGATGCTAGGGCGAGGAAGTCGCGTTAGGCTTTGAACCCCACGGTGGAAAATTTGGCTTTATCCTTCAATTTGGCCAGGTGCGACTCGAACGCGGCCGTCTTTTTTTGCTGTTTGATCTGCTCCTCGAGCTGCGTCTTGACCTGGTCCAGGGGCAAGGTCTCCTTGCTCCGTCCTTCCACTTTGAGAATATGGTAGCCGAATGTCGTTTCTACGATACCGCTGATCTGGCCAACAGGAACAGAAAAAGCGGCCTCCTCGAAAGGCTTGGCCGTCTGTCCCCGGCTGATATTCGCATAAAGCCCGCCGTTCTCCTTCGAGCCGGGGTCTTCGGAATACTGTTTGGCGAGCCCGGCAAAGTCCTCGCCATTCTTAGCCTTGGCCAGGATGTCCGCAGTCTTTTTCCGGATATCCGCTTTCTCCTGATCGCTCTTTCCTTGGGTGAGCAGCAGGATATGCCTGACCGAAGCCGTCTTGTCTTCTGCATAGGCTTTTTGAATCTCCGCCTCCGTCGCTTTGATCGTATTGAAAAGATCCGTCTCGAGGTATTTTTGGATGAGGAGGCTTTCCTCGACGCCCTTCTTGAAGTTTTCGATGGCAATGCTGTTTGTCTTCAGGATTCCGAGAAACTGCGTCTCGCCGCCGGCCTGACTGTACTGGACGTCCACGGCTTTCTTCAGCTCGTCCGGAGTTACGGATCTTTTAGCCTTGGCGGCCGCGGCCAGCAATAACTTTCTCTCTCCCAAGCGGACGGCGTTCTGCTCCATGGCGTTTTTCAAGTTCTGGGCATCGAGAGTCTTGAGCTGGGCTGTCCGGTTCCCCATTCTATCCTGGAATGTCTGGATGACATCTGCCGCCGTGATTGTGAACTCTTTGGTCGAGACCATGACTTCATTTTTGTCCGGGTCAAGCATGGGCAAGGTGGCCGTGAGGTCCTTCGCCAACTGATACGCCGGTGTTCCCGGCTGAAGTTTGGCGCTCTCCTTTTTGGAAGAGCAGCCGGTGACGACGACGGCCATAACAATAAAAATAACGAATATCTTCTTCATCGGCATCTCCTTAAAATTGAGAAACAGCGTGGTAGTAAACCACAGATGGTGACGAATTACAAAGAAAATTTCGACATTGGTTCGGGGTGAATTGACATTATTGGGTTAGTCTGTAAAAAAATTCAGCCTGGGGTAACCGATGAAAAAACAGAGGATCGGGCTTGGAGAATCGCACTCGAAGTTTCCAATTTCGTCCCTTCACGGCCAAAAGCCTGAACTTGGTGTTGCTCTTGTGAACTTCGAGCGCCTCTCAGACGAGGGCCTAATATTCCATGACGATGTCGTCTTCAGTGTCAAAAACCTTGTCTTTGCCGGCGGACACCAGGCGGAACGAAGAATCCGAGAGCCTCTCGTACTTGAACGGCTTCCCCCAGCCGTCGAGCATGTTTCCCATGAGCAGGTTGGCCGTCCGCAGCTCCTGGAGATTCTTGGGGGGTTGACCTTCACTGGCGATGTAGGATTGGATGATTTTCTGGAGGGTTTGCATATTCACCCTAGTCAGGTCTTCTTTGGCCCGCTCAAAACGGTCCACCTGTTGTTCCAAATTCGTCTTATCGCCCGACTTGGAAAACCAGATGAGATAGACGATCGCCACCGCAAGAATCAGGACGATCAAAAGACCTCGCGCTTTCATGCTTGCTTGCCTCTCAGCTTAACCCAAAGACGATGATATTGTCAAAATAGCCCTCGACGAGAACTGGGTCAAAGGTCGACTTTGAATTCCAGGATTTCCCCGAAGCCTCTAATCCTCTCGCCGAATTTCTGCTCTTTTTTAGATGGAGACTGGAAGTGGAAGCTAACTTGGCAAGACTCCTTCTCTTTTTTCAAGCTGAGGTCTTCTAATTTTATCCCGAGCTCGGAGGTCAGTTGTTTAAGATCCGTCAGGATCGTGGGACTGTCCTTGACTCTGAGTTGATAAAAAAATTGGGATTTTTTCGGGAACAATTCCTCGATCTTCCGGAACAGGACCAGGGTCAGGATGACCAGACCCGAGAAAATCAGACTGATGAGGTAATAGCCGGCGCCGATGACAAGCCCCAGGCCCGTCACGGCCCAGAGCGTGGAGGCCGTCGTCAGTCCATGGACGACCCCGCGCGACTGGATGATCGTGCCGGCCCCGATGAAGCCCATGCCGGTGATCACGCCGGCCGCAATCCGCAGCGAATCTCCGGTGTTGGCGCCTTTTCCGGCAAGCATGACCTCGGACAGGATCATCATCATCGCCGAGCCGACGCAGATCATGATGTTCGTCCTCAGGCCGGCCGGCTTATGGCTGAATTCCCTCTCCAACCCGATCAGACCTCCCAGGACGATGGCCAGGATCAGTTTCAATACGATTTCACCCATATTTCTCGATCCCTTAACGATTTGATTATATCATTGTTATCATGGAGGCGCATCCCAAATTCCACTTTAGCGCCGCGCGGCTAAGTCAATTTGGAGGGGAAGACCCCTTCCAACGGGCGCCGGGAAGACCCGGCGGCCCTGCCTCCCCTTCTTGGGCGGGGCATGAAACCCCGCCCTGCGACCAAGGGGGCGACTCCCCCTTGGAACCCTCTCGAGCGGTTCCCCGTGGCAAGCCACGGGGCATATCAACCGCTCGTCAAACAGCCTGGAGGACCTACTTCGCGACGATTTCCTCGTTCTTGACATCGCTTCTCGGCCGGTGATACATTTTTCATGGACTTCGGGGAGATGAGTTTCAAGCGAGAGGAGGAGGGACATGATATGGCGAAAAAAACGAATTTCTATCCTCATAAAATGATCGGGATTCATTTATTACTGGCGTTCCTTTTATTGCTGTCCGGATTCGCCTCGGCAAGTCCCAAGAAATCCAAGATCTATATTGTTCATAAGTTTGATAAAGGGGACAAAGTGAGTGAGGCGGTTGCGAATTACCTTGAAGACAAAATAGCAGAAGCATTGCAGGACCAATATCCGTGTGCCGATGTATTGATTGATAGAGATCTGGCCGCCGCCTTAAATTTCAATCGCGAGCGCGCATTACTTGGGGGTCAGCCCTATGTGGCCGTGAATGGCAACGAATACACCATCTCCTTCATTGTCCCAGAAATTGCTGGCGGGATCATGGTCAGAGATTGGACTCTGACGGCCAGCGGACAGTGCGGGTCGCCTGTCAGCAAACATGAAAACCAGTCCGGCAAATGGCCTCTCCAGGCAGTATCCGGCGAAGCTAAGGGAAAGATCGACCCCAAGAATCCTGACGTCCTGAGCGGCACCCAGACTCTTCGTCCGAACCTTTTATTTTTTCCTGGGGGTAATGAGACCACGACCATTACATGGAATCTCAAGTTTATTCGCGGCCAATCGGCTCAGAAGAAAAAAGAGTAAGAGAATATAGCTTATCAATTTGCACATTATGAAAATTTACCACCAATCACAAGCATTTGTCTCGATAAAAAGAATCGGGAGAAAAATCGGCGCTGCTTTCTAGGTAGATTTTGGAGCATGATTTCAACAAGCTTAAAATAGCCAAACGGAATTCTTATATACTTCTTCTTTATTCTTAAAAAACCATGCCAAAAAGAGTAGTTTGCTCTCTTCAGTATTTGTTCAATCTCTGAATATGTCCATTCCTTTAAATGAAATCCTTCCGGCTCTTCGGAAAAATATTTGGAAATATCATGCGGCCCAAAAAAAGCATGGGGCGTCCTGAATATATAAACACCTTTATCCCGCAGGATTCTTTTTATTAACTCAAAATGAAATTCAACATCCTCGGGATGAAGATGTTCGATCAATTGATCACTAAACACAACATCAGCCGAATTTTCTTTTAAATCTAGGTCGTAGCCGTCATAGAGAACCAACCTAAAATTATCTGGCGTTTTAAATGCCGGACTTCTTTGGTCAGAAATATCTATGGCATAGACATATTTCACAAACTGAGTCACATAAGAAGCGAAGTGACAATCTCCGGGTGCAAACTCGACAAAAATGACAGACTCATTTAAATATTTTTTAGCCATCTCCAATTTCTTTCTATTGAGGGCAGTTATCTCTTCTGAGTCCTCTATTCTTCTGAGACGGGGATGATCAGGAACTTTTTTAAAAAGTTCATCATAGATGTGGGGATACAGAGCTCTTCTTTCCTCTCTTGAAGCACTCTTCAACTTCAGGGCGATAGACTTCTCGACTTGGTAATGATTTTTGATCTGCTCAAAAGTTCTGTCATTAGGAAGTCTTCTTTTCAAATTCATCGAATACGGCCCTTCTTTAAAAATAGAAATGGCTTCTGGAGGTCTGCAAAAAACAGAACGACACCAACCGTAGAGCCAGCAATGACGCCCCATAGAGTTCCCCGGGTGATAGAGTTTGCTTTTTCCGTACGCTTGAAATCTATCTCCTCTGAGCCCGATGACTATACTCCCGCGCCCATAAAAATGTTATATTCGGCTGATGATCGATGTCAAGAACAGGAAATGGCCGCGTGCCTCCAGATAGAAAATATTTGACGGGACTTGTGATAAAATGACAAAAAAGGAAAATGACATGAGAAAAAGAAAATTCGGTCATTTATTGTCCTTGGCATTGGGATTCGCCTCCGTCCTCTTTTTGTCTGCCCCGCCCCTTCGGGCGCAGCTGACGGAAGACGAGCGGAACACGATCGACATCGTCAAAAAGACAAAAAATTCCGTCGTGTTCATCACCAATATCCAGCTCGTCCGCGATTTTTTCTTCAACCAAGAGCAGGTTCCCAGGGGGAGCGGGTCCGGCTTCATCTGGGATGCTCTGGGCCACATCGTAACCAACTACCATGTCATCGAGGAAGGGGACATTTTCAGCATCACTCTGCCCAATAAGGAACAGCGGCAGGCCCGGATTGTCGGCAAGGAGCCGAGCAAAGACATTGCCGTCCTTCTCATCCAGGGCGACCTGAAGAGTTTAAATCCCGTGAGGGCCGGATCCTCGAACAATCTCGAGGTGGGCCAAAAAGTGATCGCTATCGGGAATCCGTTCGGCTTTGACTATACCGTAACGAAGGGCATCGTCAGCGCCTTGGGAAGAAATATATTGGGAGCCGGCGGAGTCACCATCCACGATATGATCCAGACAGATGCCTCCATCAATCCCGGCAACTCCGGCGGACCGCTGTTGAATTCGAACGGCGAGTTAATCGGGATGAACACGATGATCGTCTCTCCATCGGGCGCCTCGAGCGGCGTCGGGTTCGCCGTCCCAGTTGATACGATCAACAAAATAGTCCCGCAGCTCATCCGCTTTGGAAAAGTGACCAAGCCCGGGCTTCCCTTTTCGGTGCTCACCGATGAGCAAGCTCAGCGAGTCGGAGTCGACATCAATGGCGTGGCGATTATTAAGGCCCCTGCCGGAAGCGGCCTGAACGGCTTCAGCAGAGACCGCTTCGGCTCTTTCTATGTCAGAGACATCATCACGGCCATCGACCAGACCAAGGTCAAGTCGTACGACGATCTCTACAGCGCGCTCGAAAATTACAAGATCGGGGACACAGTCACCCTGACGATCGAGAGCGAGGGCAAGGCGCGCAGGGTCCAAATCAAGTTGGTCAGCGATTAAAATCGTACGAATAATCGCGGTTTTCCAATCATCCGGCCTAAACGACGACCAAACTAGGGAGATACATCTCCATTGAATCGGACGAGCGCATGAACACGTCGAGAAAATTCCTGGCGGCGACCCTGTTTGCGCTCATCGCCGTATCCCCGGCTTTTGCGGAAGGGAACAGGTATTCCAAGGATGGATTTTTTATCGGGCTTTCCGGATACAACCTGTCCCCCGGGGGCGATTTGAACAAAGGCCTGGTGCTGTGGCATTTCGAGAAGGCGTTTTTTATCCCGAGAATGCAGAAAGCTACGGGATTCGCCTTGGGCTTCGGCTATAAAAAATCGTCCGCTCTTTGGGACCTTGTTTTTCTCCGCTCATCCCATAAAACCAATTTGCAGGGGGCGGAAAGCGAATCGACGTTTAATTCGATCGAGGTCAGCGGCAGAGTATTTCTTCTAAAATATGCGCCCATCCAACCCTATGTTCTCTTCGGTCTCAGCATTCCCTGGATCCATGTCCGGAACGGCGCTCAGTTGTATGACACGACCAGCAACGCCACCTATTACGGGATGGGCCTCAATCTGGGCGGCGGGATCACGATCCATTTGCTCCCCCGGCTGTTTATCAGCGGCGGGGTCGTTTACCGATATCTCGGATTTCTCTATGTGTCCGGCGAAGGCAAAGGAAGAGATATTAATGACCTACGGGTTGGATACGGCGGACCCGAGTGGGGCAAGCTGCTCAGGACCCAAAGCCTCGGCCTGGCCTTCGGTATGGGCTTCACGTTTTAAAGAGGGGATAATTCTTCTATTAGACGGGAGAGAACCGACCTCTCTTTTTCCCTGCCTTGTATAACGTTGACTATTTTCTCCGCAATGATTATGCTAATTTCGCCATGCGGGGCAAAGCTTCTGGCCGCTGAGGAGACTTCCTTTTCCTCCACGATGACGCTCCAATATAGGGCCAAGAAGACATTTGGCACCCTGGGCTAAAGACATGCGTATAGAACCTGGACGTCAGGCGACTCCTCAAGGGACCGAATATGTCTTTTTGCTGCATGGGTTGGGCCGAACCTGGCGCTCGATGAGCCGCCTAGAAAAAAGTTTGTCCGAACACGGCTATCATGTCGGCAACGTCGATTATCCTTCGACCAAGCACTCCGTCGAATACGTGGCCGACAAAATCCTCGACGATGTCCTCAAGCCCTATAGAAAGATGTCCCAAACAAAAATCCACTTTGTGACCCATTCGCTGGGAGGCATCGTCGTCCGCTACTACTTAAGGCATTATAAGCTCTCCAACCTCGGCCGCGTGGTGATGCTGAGCCCGCCCAACCAGGGGAGCGAGCTGGTCGATTGGCTCAAGGACACATATCTTTTCAAAAAATGGCACGGCCCCGCCGGCCAGCAGTTGAGCGCCTCCGCCAACAGCTTTTTGCAAAGCTTGGGACCGGTCCATTTTGAACTCGGCATCATCACCGGTGACAAGGCCTTCGATCCTTTGGCATCTTTTTTGATTCCGGGCCCGCATGACGGAAAAGTGTCCGTGGAGAGCGCTAAGGTCCCGGGGATGAGAGACTTTCTCGTCCTGCCGCATACACATACGTTCATCATGCGGAGCAAGTCTGTCATCGATCAGGTCACCTATTTTTTGCGCAATGGCGTTTTTAAGCATGCTTCCTCAACAACGGGAAGCCGGCCACAATAGCTATCATCTTCTAATTTTATTCGCCCGCTATGGCCAAGATCGTTGTCCTTCCGTTATGGCTGGCGTTGGCCGCCGGTGCCGTCGCCGCCTGGGCGCTCTGCTTTCATATCCTCCTTCCGGGCATCCGCTGGTTCTTCCGGAGGCGTGAAGAAATTTTTATCCAGAAAATCCACAAACATCTCAACCTCCGGTTACCCGCCTTTAAGCTCACCAGAAAAAAAGTTATCGTGGACCGGCTGATGTCCGACCCGTCCGTCCTCAAAGCCATCGACGAGCATGCTCAAGAGCAGAAAATCCCCGCCGAAGCGGCCATGAAAATGGCGGAAAGCTATGCCCGGGAAATCGTTCCCTCCTTCCATGCCTATGCCTATTTCCTGCTGGGAAGCATGGTTGGCTTATCTCTTTCAAGATTGCTGTATCGTGTTCGCGTGGGCTACGCCGACGAAGAGGGACTGGCCAAAGTCCCTCCCCTTTCGACCGTTGTGTTCGTGATGAACCACCGGAGCAATATGGATTATATCCTCTTGGGATCTCTGACGGCACGCCGAGCTGTGCTGAGCTTTGCCGTGGGAGAATGGGCGCGGGTCTGGCCGGTCAAGCCCTTGGTGAAAGCGCTGGGGGCGTACTTCGTCCGGCGGCACTCCGGGAATACCCTGTACCGCCGCGTCCTGGCCCGCTATGTCCAAATGACCATAGAGGGAGGACTCGTCCAGGCCGTCTTTCCCGAAGGCAAGCTCAGCCGGGACGGAAGGCTCCATGAGCCCAAACTAGGCCTCCTAGACTATATGCTGCGCGATTTCAGCCCCGATGGCGAGAGGGATCTGGTCTTCATTCCCGCAGGCATCAATTACGACCGGGTCCTCGAAGACAGGACTCTGCTGCTGGAGGGTATGCCCGGCGCCAAAAATGACTGGAAGAAGGCGTTGTTCACGACACTCTCATTCATTCTCCGTAACATCTGGCTTATGCTCCGTGGAGGATGGCACCGGTTCGGCTACGCGAATGTTTATTTCGGGGCACCTTTCTCCATTCAGGATTATGCACAGGCGCAAGCCATCGATTTCCGCAGGCTCTCCAAAGACGCCCGGATCAAACAGGTCCAACGCCTAGCCGATGAACTTTTTGATCGGGTCGGACGGATGGTCCCCGTGTTGCCCGTATCACTCATTGCGTCCGTTTTTACCCATGACCCGGGGAAATTGTTCACGGACGCAGAGATCTACGCGAAGGCCTTTGAATTGATAGACAACCTCAAAAGTAACGGCGCACAAGTGTATATCCCGCGCCAAGACCGCAATTATGCCATTCAAGTCGGGTTGCGGATGTTGACGCTGCGTCACTTGGTTCAGAAAGACGAGGGCGGATATCGAGCCGCAGCTTCGGAAATGAGAATCTTGGACTATTATGCCGGGTCCGTCTCCCATTTAGTTCGTAGCAAGAAGGAATAGAGACCGGCCTCCGGATATTTCAGCGACGAGCTACTTTTTTACCCCGGAATATTTGGCCAGGGCGGCCTTGAGCTGCTCGACAACGGCCGGTGCTTTCGTGGTCTCCCCGTAAAGGATTTCGCGGGCCGTTACATCACCCCGGCCGTAGAAAGCGCTGTCGGCGTCCTTGTCGATCTGGATAGAAGCTCCCTTGATGGACACGCCGGCGAACAGCCCTTTGCTCTTGGAATAGGAATAGATTTCCGCTTCCATCTCCAGGTCGGTGCTGGCTTCGGCCTGCCGTCCTATCGGGCCCGCCGCTACGCTGATATCGGCCCCCAAGGTAATTTTTCCGGAAGCCATATTTTCGATGCTCTTCCGCGTCTTGAAGACCAGGATGATGTCGGCCTTCTGGACGCCAATCTGCCAGCCGATGCTGCCGCCGATAATCCTGATGAACGCCGGGTTGCTCCACGCACCCTTGTCGCTCTTGATAACCACGATCCCCCGCCCGTATTGGCCGCCGATGCCGTACGCGGCCTTGATCACGCCGGGAAACAAGGCCAGGCCCTCCGCCTTATTGAGCAGGACGCCGGGCAGCGCTTCTTCGGGCTTGGGAAGCTCGACGATCTCCTTGAGTACCTGAATAGATTTCCCGACCCGGTCGGCCTCTTGAGCCGCCTGCTTTTGTGAAGCCTGCATTCCCGGAAGAGTTTGGGCAAAGACAAAGACGAGCGCCGATATGCCCACAACAATAAACTTTTTAAGCATTCCGTCCTCCCTTCTAATCATTCCCCTTAAATATATCCAGAGAAAAAGCCGATGTCAATAAGATCGCCCCTTTACAGAGAACAAAAGCTCCCTCGTCTCTCTTATTTTCTGCTAACCATCGTGGCCGAAGCTTGGGCCGTTGGATAGACGACCAGCTCGCTGACATTGGCGTGCTCCGGCCGCGTAGCGCAGAAGGCGACGGCCTCGGCGATTTACAGAAAGTTTTGCAAAAAACCAGGCATTTTTTATGGTAGAATTCCTTCGAAAGTTATTTATTTATTTTTTTTAAGGAAAAATCAATGACTATGCACTCATTCAAAAAAGGGACGGCGATTTGCTTTGTTCTATCCGCCTTAATTCCGAAAGCCTCTGCCGATGTGCTGATCGCCAAAAGGGGAAAAGCCGCGGCGCAAGTGGTCGTGGATAGAGGAGCGGACCCGACAGAAAAGCAGGCTGCGGACGAACTGGCTTTCTTCCTCCACATCGTGACGGGAGGCAGTTTCCCCGTCGTTCAAGAGGATTCCGGAAACGGCAGCCGTTTGCTGGTGGGACCAGGAGCGGCAAACCGCACAGACCCAAAATTCGCCGCAGCGGGATTGGGAAAAGAGGAGATCATTGTCCGGACGGCAGGCCATGACCTCATCCTCGCCGGGGGAAGCCCGCGAGCCACGCTCTACTCGGTGTACACTTTTCTCGAGGACGTCGTCGGCTGCCGCTGGTGGACATCGACGGCCAGCGATATGCCTTGGAAGCGCACCCTGAAGATCAGGCCCGTTGCCATCCGCTACGCTCCGCCGCTCGAATACCGAGAGCCGTTCTGGTTCGTGGCCTTTGACCCCGTTTGGGACGCCCGGAACAAGGCCAACGGGATCAGAGCAGGCGGAGATGACATCCACGGGGGAAGGCACGTTTACGAGGGCTTTGTGCATACGCTCTATTCATTGATTCCCCCAGAAAAATACTTCAAGGACCATCCCGAATGGTTCAGCGAAATCAAAGGAGAGAGAACGTTCCAAAACGCCCAGCTCTGCCTGACCAACGTGGAGATGAGGCAGGAACTCATCAAGAACCTCAAAGAACGCCTGCGGCTCAACCCGCAGGCCACGATCGCCTCCGTGTCCCAAAATGATTGTTATAACAACTGCTCATGCCCCCTCTGCCGCGCCGTGGATGAGGAGGAAGGGAGCCCTTCGGGCTCGCTCCTGAGGTTCGTCAATGCCGGCGCCGCCGAAATCGAGACGGAATTTCCTTATGTCGCGATCGATACCCTGGCCTATCAATACACCCGGAAGCCGCCCCGTCTAGCTCGGCCGCGCCCCAATGTCATCATCCGCCTCTGCAGCATCGAGTGTTCCTTCAGCCGGCCGCTGAACGACGAGCGCAACAAGGCCTTTTTCGAGGACTTGAAGGGTTGGTCAAACATCGCCGACCGCCTGTTTATTTGGGATTACACGACCAATTTTGCCCACTATATTCAGCCCCACCCCAATTATAATGTCTTAGGGCCCAACATTCGCCTCTTTGTTGAGCATAAAGTCCGGGGCATATTCGAACAGGGCGCTTACCAGTCTGCGGGGGCGGAAATGGCTGAATTCCGGGCCTGGCTGCTGGCCAAGCTCCTCTGGAATCCGGCCCTCGATCCGCAGAAACTCCGCCGGGAATTCCTGAACGGTAACTATGGCCCGGCGGCAAACCCTATTGCCGATTACATGGCTTTGCTCGAGCAGGCGGCGCAGGCCGGCGGAGATCACCTCGGTTGTTATTCTCCGTCCGATGCAAAATTCCTTTCTCTGGACACCATTCTGCGCGCTTGGGATATTTTGAAAAAAGCCGAGAAGAAGGTCAAGGGCACGCTCGAATACGCCCGGCGTGTTCGCGCGGTCCAGATGCCCATGGCCTATGTCGTCCTTGCCCGCTGGGATGGCCTTCAAAAAGAAGCGCGCGAGCGGAACCGGACCTGGCCCTGGCCTCAGGCACGTGACGCATGGCTGGACTGGTTTCTCAAGGCCGCACGCGCGGAGAAGGTTGAGATGATTTCCGAAGGGCAGACCCTGGAAGATTGGGCGGGCAAAGGCGGCAAATCGCGCTGAAACCAAGCATTCCCTGATCTAGCTCTTGCATTTCTGGCCGCGGGCCCTTATCATTTAACGCTTGGGTCGGCGCTGACCCTGAAGAGGAGACGTGGATAATGGATTTATTCGACAAGTGCAATACGGATGGCGGATATTTTGGGCCTTTCAGGGCCAAAGAAGACCACTACTTCACACGTCCGATCCTGGACCCCATCCCCGGGAGGGAGATGCTTTTTCACGGCCAAAAAGTCATCCAGTGGTCGATCAATAATTATCTAGGCCTGGCCGAGAGTAAGGAGATTAAGACCCTCGCCGTCGAAGCGGCGAAAAAATACGGGACGAGCGCGCCGATGGGCGCCCGGATGATGACGGGCAACACCGAGCATCACATCGCGCTCGAGAAGAAATTCGCCGATTTTCTTCAGAAAGAGGATGCGGTTTTGTTCAACTACGGCTATCTGGGTGTCATCGGGACGATCACCTCTCTTGTCGATACCCACGACACGATCATCGTCGATAAATTGTCCCATGCCTCGATGCTGGACGGCGTCTTCATGTCCCAGGGGAAATTCCGCGTTTACCGGCATAACGACATGGACAGCCTGGAAGCCCATCTCAAGCACGTCAACAAAGACCGCAAGGGCGGAATCCTGATCGTGACCGAAGGCGTCTTCGGCATGCGGGGGGACATCGCCAACCTGCCGGCCATCTGCGCGCTGAAGGAAAAATACGACGCCCGGATCTTCGTGGATGATGCCCACGGCTTCGGCACCATGGGGGAGTACGGCCGCGGCAGCGGCGAATATTACGGCGTCCATGACAAGCTGGACATCTATTTCGGGACGTTCGCCAAGGCCTTCGCCGCGATCGGCGGCGTATCAGCCACCTATAAGCCCGTAGCCGAATGGATCCGCTACAATGCCCGAACCCAGGTTTTCGCCAAAAGCCTGCCGATGATCTATGTCGAGGTGCTGTCCAGGACCCTGGACATGATCCGGGACGGCAAGGAACTCCGGAAAAAGATGTGGGAGAACGCCGCCAAGCTGAAGAGCGGACTCACGGCCCTCGGATATGAAGTCGGAGACGTGCTTTCTCCGCTGACATCCGTCTATGTTCCGGCGGGCGACATCCCCCTGGGCATGGCTATCATCAAAAGTCTCCGCGATATGGGAGTCTTCATTACGGGCGTCACGTATCCCGTTGTCCCCAAGGGAATTCTCCTCTTCCGGATGGTCCCAACGGCATCGCATACGGACGAAGATATCGAGCGGACACTTTCCGCGTTCCGCAAGGTCCGGGATGAGCTCAAGCTCAACCTGGAGTCTGCCAAACAGACCATGACTCAGGAACAAAGAGATTAGCGGCCAGCGTGACTTGTCAAAGTCCACGTCCGCCTGCCCATAGGGCTGGATAAGGGCCTTCCGGGCTAGAAAGCTCCCCCAAAAAACCTCTACCTCTAAGCGGAGCACTGCGTCTCACCCTGTCTTGGGGGTAAATTCATACATTAATTCACCCCCAAAGATGATTGAAGTCTAGCCTGATAAATGAAATAAATGTATCGAATCGTTTGAAAGGAAATAGCTTGAAAAGACGAGTCCAAGCGTCGAACAATTTCGATATAACGGCGCGGGGATGCGACCATGAATAACAAAAAGGTTCTTGTCATCGATTTCGATGCAGAGTTTCTGCAAAACGTCACTCAATTCCTCCGGAATGAAGGTTTCCAGGTCTCCAATGCCATGGACGGCGCGGCCGGCCTGGAAAAGTTCAAAGCCACGGAGCCGGACTTGGTCATTATGGAGGCCATGCTGCCCAAGCTTCATGGTTTCGAACTCTGCTCGAAAATCTCTAAGGACGAACGGAGCGTGCCGGTGATCATTATGACCGGCGTTTATAAGGACCCTGTTTATAAAACAGAGGCCTTGCGCACCTTCGGCGCCACGGCTTATTTCGAAAAGCCATTTCCCCTGGAAAGCTTGCGAACGACCATCCGCCGCATCTTTAACATATCCGAAGCGCCGGCCAAAAAAGAAGAAAAAAAAGCAGAGGCGAGCGAGCCTCACGTCTTGGAAAGGAAACCGGCCAAAGCTCCTGAAAAACCGCCCGTCTTGGAAAAGCTCCACATCGAGAAGAAGAAAGAGAGCGGCCATGAAGTCGATAAGGACGTCGATCGAATCCTCCAAGACGCTCTCGCCGATTTCGGCCTGGCCACGGAAAAAAAGAAACCGGCCGTCAAGATCACAGATCATGCCGCTAAAGAGAAAGCCGCGCCCGCTCCACCCTCTCGGCCGCCAGGGTCCTCGCCTTTTATCGAACCGGCTCGCACGGCGATCAAAGAAGCAATTGCCAAAGAGATGCACGTCAAAGAAACTCATATCAAAGAGCCGATCGTCAAAGAACCCGTTTTCAAAGAACCCGAGTTCAAAGAGTCGGAATTCAACGAGCCGGAATTCAAAAAAAAGGAATCCTATGAACCGGGAGCCGAGTCGCCGGTGTACCCGGATTCACCTGCCCCGGAGAGGATGGCTCACGAATTCCAAGAAGACTTCAAAGCCCGCAAAACAGAATCCCACAAAAAGCCGGGGTCGAAAGCTCTTTGGGATCCTTTTTTAGAGTTTTACCCAGAAAAGAAAAAAGGCTTTTCTCCGCGGCTGATCGGGATTGCGGCGGGAGTCCTGATCGTCAGCAGTCTGGCCTTTTACTTCCTCAAGTCTCATAAAAATTCCTCGGCCTCGGATTTAGCCTCAAAAAACCAAGCCGCCGACACGTTTCAGCAAAATCGAGATGAACAAACGCCCCTGTCATCCCAACAGCTCTTGAATACCATCGAAAAAATGGGACAGGCTCAGGACGAAGGGAAAAATGTTATTCCTAAAGATAAACTGGCGATTCCGCCCGCGGACACGGTGACGGGAGACACCATTCGCCCGGAAGACGTGAAGCCCCTGGCGCCGACCGAAAACTCCAAACTCCAAATCCAACTCCCCGACCCCAAGCAGACCGCCGAGAACAAAGAGGCCAAAACGGAAGCTCAAGACCAGAACGCGAATCCCGAGGCAAAGCCGAATCCGCCAGCGGCGGGCAATGAAGGAAATGCCAAAGCAAACCTGGGGGACCTTGTCCCCTTGGATAAGGCGGACAGCCAGCCTTTCGTCATCAGGCGGGTCGATCCCGTTTATCCGCCCATCGCCCAGAATCTAAAGGTGGAGGGAGATGTCGCCGTGAGCGCCCTCATCTCTGAATATGGAGATGTCCTCCAGGTGAACGTGGTTCGGGGCATCCAGGGAAATTTCGGGTTCGAAAAAGCCGCCCAAAATGCCGTCAAGCAGTGGAAATTCAAGCCCGCCCAAAAAGACGGCATGAATGTCAAAGTCTGGAAGCCTATTACCATAACCTTCAAGCTTAAAAAGTGAAGGGAGGCAGTTCTCTTAAGGAGTGAACGATGCCATTAAGAAGAGATCAAGAAGATCTTTACAGAAAAACCATGGACGAGGTCAAAAAGCAGATCGATGACATCGACGGTCAGATCGAGTCAGAAATTCAGAAGGTCCGCGAACGGCTAGCCGACTTCCAGCAAGCTAAAAAATCCCTTCAGCAGGTTTACAAAGGGATGGCCAAGCTTCTCGGCCTGGAGTCGGAGACGGAAGACGAAGAGGCGGGGTCCGAGACCTCGGCCATGCCGAAAATGTAGGCCTCATCTCTGAGTTCTCTCTTCTGACTTGCCGCCGGTTTTTCCCGCCCGAGCGAATCGCGGGATTCATTCTCCATCCTTTTCCCCGTCCCAAGGGAAATTGACTTCATTTTTCGGCTGTGCTATAAAAATTCCGCGCTGATTTGAGTTTTTGCTTGAAGAACGATAAGGCGAATCGAAAAGGGGAAAAAGAAAAACCAGCTTTCCAAATCATATGCTAAATTAAGCCCATGTTTTCACCTGGGGATAAAACGAAACAGTATGAGATCATCCGCCTCATCGGCAAAGGCGGAATGGGCGAGGTCTATCTCGCCCACGACTCGATTCTCGACCGCAAAATCGCCCTTAAATTCCTTCCTGATGAGCTCGAAAGCGATCCACAGATCAAAGACCGATTCCTGCGCGAAGCCAAATCGGCCGCAGCCTTGGATCATCCCTTCATTTGCCAAATCCATGAGACAGGAGAAATCGGCGGGAAGGCTTTTATCGTCATGGAGTATGTCGAAGGATTGACCCTCAAAGAGAAAATGGAGGCCGCGAAGCTTCCTCTCAGATACGCCCTCCAAGTCGTTTTGGAAGTCGCCGAGGCTTTGGAAGTCGCTCACAACAAAGGCATCGTCCATCGGGATTTAAAACCGGCCAACATTATCCTCACGCCTCAAGGACATGCCAAGGTCATGGATTTCGGGCTGGCGAAGCGTTTCCTTCCCGGCGGGGATGAGTTGCTCCAGACGCTCACCCGATCGATCACAGGAGAAGGATCTATTGCCGGCACAGTGGGTTACATGTCGCCAGAACAGGCCCGCGGGGATATTGTGGACGGACGGAGTGACATTTTTTCCTTAGGGATCATTTTTGATGAAATGATCTCCGGGATACATCCTTTTTCTAAGCCAACACCCGCAGAGACTTTGACTTCGGTCATGAGGGACCCTCCGCCTCCTGTCAGGGTCACCCCGAAAAGCGCGGATGCTTCCATTGCCCAAATTTTGCAGAGATCTTTGGCTAAAAATCCGGCTCAAAGATATCAAAAAGTGACTGACCTTGCTCTGGATATTCGAAAGCTGCAGAGCGAGCTGGCGGCCGGCGGGCTCGTTTTCCGGAAATGGGCCCGAATCGCGGGCAGTGTCCTTTTGGCAGCCATTGTCTTTATTGGCCTCTGGCAGTTCGTCCTTCGGCCGAGAGAAAAGGCTCCGCTGGCTGCGCCTAGTCCGATATCCGTGCTTGTGGCTGATTTTCAAAATTTGACGGGAGACCCTGATTTTGACGGCACATTAGAGCAACCCATGGGCATTAGCCTGGAAGGGGCCCCCTATATTTCGGTTTACAAACATCCCAAAGCCCATTCTGTGGCCAACAAACTCTCATCCAGTCCCGATGATCGGCTGGATACAGAACGGGCGCTGCTGGTCAGCCGCAGAGAGGGCATTAATGCCGTCGTCGAAGCCTCCATCAAGCCCAATGGCAAGGGCTACGCTATCAATGTTCAGGCCTTGGATTCAGCGACTGGCAAGAAGATTGCCCAGGCTGACCAAATCATTAAAACAAAGGCTGAAGTTCTCCAGGCGACTCACGACCTGGCTATTAAGATTGGGTCGAAAATCGGCGGAATTCCGCCCGAGTCCGTTGAAGCCCTCAGCAAAGAGACCTTTTCCACTTCCTCTTTGGGAGCCATGCAGGCCTACTCGCGGGGACAGGAATTATCGAACCAAGCCAAGGATGAGGAAGCCGTTAAAGAATATCAGAAGGCACTCGCCGGTGATCCAAATATGGGACGTGCCTACTCAGGTTTAGCTACCATCTATTATAATCGCGGCCAGTTCCAGGAAGCCGAGAGGTATTACCAGCTGGCCATGGCTAATATCGACCGGATGACTGAACGGGAGAAGTATCGAACCAGCGGAGGTTATTATCTCTTCAAACAGGACTATCAAAAAGCTATAGAACAATACAGTTCGCTTGTGAAAAAGTTTCCTGCCGACGCTGTAGGACGCTCCAATCTGGCTTTTGCCTATTTCGCCGCGAGGAAAATGGCCGAAGCCCTGGAATTCGGACAGAAGGCAGTGAACGCCTACCCGGGCGATGTCACTGCCCGCTATAATTTGGGCTGGTATGCCATGGGAGCAGGCAATTTTGAGATGGCCAAGAACGAGGAACTCAACGTGCTCAAAGAAAGCCCTGCCTTTGAAAAAGCCTATCTCGTCATCGGCTTGTCTGAACTGGCGTTGGGGAGGAACGCAGAAGCGGCTGAGGCATATAAAAAGCTGGAGGCCGTCAGTTCTTACGGAGCCTCTGTCGCTGCGGAGGCATTTGCCGACCTTGCCGTATATGAAGGGAGACTTGAGGACGCAATAATCATTCTGAACAAAGGCATCGCCGCAGATTTGAAGAACAGCCAACCTGATTATGCGGCTGATAAATTGCTTATCCTGGCCGATGTGTTTTTACAGAAAAATCAGAAGGTCAAGGCGATTGAGTGTGCCGACAAAGCTTTGACGTCCGGCAAAAATGAAGATGCGATGTTCGCTGCTGGCCGAATTTATTTACAGGCTGGGGCGGATAATAAGGCAAAAGCTATTAAGGAAGAACTCAGCAAGAAAGTGCAACCCATCAACCAAGCCTATGCCAAACTGCTTGAAGGCGAAATGAGCTTAAGGAATGGCGATGCAACGGGCGCCATACGGCTTTTCCGGGAGGCCCAATCAATAGTTGATACCTGGCTCGGTCGATTCTTTATGGGATATGCCTCACATGAAGCCGGGGCTTTTACCGAGGCTTATACAGAATTCGATCTTTGCTTGAAGCGCCGCGGGGAGGCGACCTCAGTCTTTATGAACGACCTTCCTTCTTTCCGCTTTTTTCCCCAGGTCTATTATTATCTGGGCCGGACTCAGGAAGGATTAAAAAGCCCAGCCGCCAAAGAGTCTTATCAGACTTTCCTCAAAATTAAGGAAAAGTCCATGGGTGACCCTCTCGTTGAGGACGCCAAGAAGCGGCTGGCCGGACTCAAGACCCCATAATTCATATTTTTCAATCATTTGACACCCTTTTTTGCTTGTGCTATAAATCGTTCGAATCTAAATGATGGGTCATCTCAGTGCCAGGGATAAGATTGGGCGTGTAAAAAAATGCCCAATAGTTTTTTATAGAAGCGGCATCCATGGTCTCTCCAGGCGATAAGATAAAGCATTACGAAATCGTCCGCCTCATCGGGAAAGGCGGAATGGGCGAAGTCTATCTCGCCCATGACACGATTCTGGACCGCCGGGTCGCGTTGAAGTTCCTTTCAGAAGAGCTCCAGAGCGATGCCAAACTCCGCGAACGTTTCCTGCGGGAGGCCAAATCCGCGGCCGCCCTGGACCACCCTTTTATCTGCAAGATTTTTGAGGCCGGAGATTATGCCGGCAAGGCCTTCATCGTCATGGAATATGTGGAAGGCCAGAATCTTCAGGAAAAATTGGAAAAGGAACATTTGCCGCTGCGAGAATCTCTCCGCATCATCTCCGAAATCGCCGAAGCTCTGGAAGAAGCCCACAAGAAAAACATCGTCCATCGTGATTTGAAGCCCGCCAACATCATGATCACGCCCCAAGGGCACACCAAGGTCATGGACTTCGGCCTGGCCAAGCACGTCCAGCCCCTGGGGGGAGATATCGCCCGCACCCTGACTCAGGCTTCACTCACCGGACAAGGCATCATTACGGGAACAATCAATTATATGTCGCCCGAGCAGGCGCGCGGCGATCCTGTCGACCACCGAAGCGACATCTTTTCTTTGGGGATCATCTTTTACGAGATGATCGCGGGGAAACATCCATTCTCAAAGCTGACTCCCGTCGAGACGCTCACCTCCATCCTGAGAGACCCCACTCCCCCACCCCATATCACGCCGAAATCCGTCAACCCGCTGGTCAATCCTATCCTAAAAAAAGCCCTTGCCAAAGACCTCACGCAGCGCTACCAGAATGTCGGAGAATTCCTGACCGACCTAAAGATAGTGCAAAGAGAAACGGGAGGGGAAGGTCGGTTTCGCCTCCGTGGATGGCCGGCCGCCGCTGCCGCCGTCCTCCTCGTCGCCATCCTGGCTTTCGTTGTCTTGAAACTGATCCGGCCTGCCGCGGTCAAAACGAAAGAGGCCGAGGCCAAAACGGTCTCCTTGATCATCGCCGATGTCCAAAATCAGACCGGCGAGGCTGATTTCAACGGACTCCTTGAACAATTATTGAGCTTCGGCCTGGGTTCCGCAGAAAATGTTTCGCTTTTCGAGCGCAAGCAGGCTGTCCTTCTGATCAACCGCATCGTGCCGAACGCAAATGGTGAACTTTCTGAAAAAAATGCCCGCCTGCTTTCCAAGAGAGAAGGAATAAACGTTATTGTCAATGGCTCAATCGAAAAAAGCAAAACCGGATATCTTATCAAGGCCACGGCGATAGATGTCTTCAACGACAAAAAAATTGGAGATGAGGAACAGCCGTTCAATGCCAAAGGCGATATCCTCAAAGCAGCAGATTTCCTTTCAAAAAAACTCAAGTCGGCCCTGGGTGTGATTCCTCTTAATTCCCCAGATGCGTTTAAAGATGAGACCTTCACCACAACCTCGCTGGATGCCATGAAAGCCTACGTCGAGGCGCAGATGCTCGATGCCCGCGGCAAGGGAAAAGAAGCTATTGAAGCCTACTTGAGGGCCATCGACAGCGATCCGAATTTAGGACGGGCTTATGCGGGATTGGCCGTGGCCTATTATGAACAGAGAGAAAGGCAGCTGGCGGAAAAATACTATAAATTGGCCTTGGAGCGGGTCGAGCAGATGACCGATAGAGAAAAACATAGGACTCGGGGCGGCTATTATCTCTTCACGCAAAATTACAAAAGCGCGATCCAAGAATACACCGAGCTTGTTCAAAAAAACCCAAAGGATATGGCCGGGCATACCAATCTTGCCCTTGCTTATTTCATGGGCTATAAAATGCCCGAAGCTTTCCAGGAAGGCCTTCGCGCCGTGGAAATCGATCCAGAAAATCTCGATTATCGGTACAACCAGAGCTGGTACGCGTTGGCCGCCGGCGATTTCGAGAGAGCCAAGCAGGAAGCGCAAAAGACGCTACAGATTACACCTGCGTATGAAAAAGCTTTTGTCGTTCTCGCCCTCGTCGAGATGGCTCAAGGCCGGCCCGGCGAGGCCGCTAAAACATATCAAAAGCTCGAGGCTGTAAGTCCTTTTGGAGCTTCGCTAGCGGCCGCCGGATCGGCCGACCTTGCCATCTATGAAGGCAGAGCCGGGGATGCTATTGCGATCCTTAAACAAGCGATCTCTGCCGATGTCAAAAACAAGATGCCGACTTATGTGATTGCTGACAAATTCATTATGCTTGCTCAAGCCTATCTACTTCAGGGAAAGAACGCGCTCGCGATTGAGGCTGCAGACCAGGCCCTCAAGACATACAAAGGAGAAGATGTGCTTTTTGCGGCGGCTCAGGCCTATCTCGAAGCCGGCCAGGAAGACAAAGCACGAAATATCGCAGGTGACCTAAGCAAAAAGGTGCAGGATATCCACCTGGCCTATGGCAAACTTATCGGAGGCTATCTATCGCTTAAAAGAGACGCTACGGCCAACGCTCGGAAGTTGTTCGATGAAGCCCAAGGTCTCGTGGATACATGGCTGGGGCGGTATGCCATGGGACGCGCCTATCTCGAAGCGGGAGCCTATCCTGAAGCCGTTGCCGAATTCGAAAGGTGCGAAAAGCGCAAGGGCGAGGCGACCTCCATTTTCCTAAATGATTTTCCGACCTATCGTTATTTGGATTCGCTCGATTATTTTATGGGCCGGGCGCAGGAAGGACAGGGAAGCAAGGACGCCGCTAAAAAATCCTACGAGAAATTCTTACAGATCAAGGCCAGGGCGGATGGGGGTCAGGCGCTGGTCACTGACGCCCGTGGCCGAATCAACAGCCTTTGACCAGTAAACTCTGCAAAGGGAAACCAACCGCTATGCTATTTAATAGAGTGTTCTTCCCTTAGAAAGGCAATACTCAGCTATAAATTCAGATATCGCTGTTATTCCCTCTTTAATTTTGCGCTTTTTGCCAAAATAGCCATACTATCTTTATAATCGGAATCAGCTACGTTCATAAATGTTTTGGGATTTCCGCTAACGGAAAATCCAGCAGGGACGGGAGGTGGAGGGGGTGGAATTGCGATGCAGAGATCAGCTGAAGATACCTCTGTAGACCCATCCCATCCTCCGACAAGAAGGACCCGGCCATCCGTTAGCAGGCTTGCAGCAAATTCTTGGCGGGGGCTATTCATATAGGAGGTATAGCTGAAGCTATCTGTTATGGGATCGTAAATTTCGGCTGAGTTTGTTACTTTTCCTCCCCATCCAGCAAACCCTCCAGCTAAGAGAACCTTCCCATCTGACAAAAGGGTTCCCGTATGATCAATCCTAGCCGGTATCATCATGGAGTGAGTCGCATAGCTAAAAGTCCCCGACGTTGGATCGTAAAGTTCGGCATTGCCTGTTGAACCTCCAGCTATCAGCACTTTCCCGGAGGACAATAATGTCGCCGTATGTCCATACCGGGATTCCTTCATGTCGCCCGTCGAAGTAAAGGCACCTGAAGTTGGGTCATAAAGCTCTGCGGATTTCAGTGAATTGGTATTATTATCCAACCCACCGGCAATCAGGACTTTGCCATTTTGCAGCAATGTCGCTGTATGACCCGCACGAGCTTGATATAAGGAGCCAGTTGAAGTTGATGCGCCTGAGGTTGGGTCATAAATCTCAGCGAGATTATGTCTTGTAATGCTATAATCTGGATTATCATACTGACCTGCCGCAATAAGGACTTTGCCGCTTTGAAGGAGTGTCGCAGTATGGGCACTATGCTTGTAATATAGATTTCCTGTTTGGTTGAATGATCCATCATAGATTTCCGCGTAAGTCTCGGCGTTCTGGCCGCCTGCGATGAGCACTTTTCCGTTCGATAGTAAGGTGGCAGTGGACCTCCATGTGTGACTATACACCGTGTTGCCAGCCGAAGTGAAAGCGCCCGTAGAGGGGTCATATAACTCTGCTTGTTGATTCCACCCTGTAATCAAGACCTTCCCATTCCCGGGCAAAGTCGTCGCATTAAAATCGCGTCGCGCGTATGCCATGGGACCGGTTGCTACGCAGTAGCCTAACGTCGTAAAGTTCCAGGTCGTCTTGTCATTGATCCCTGCATAGAAATTCCCTACAGAGTCTTTGAAACAGGTGTTAGCGATTAGGACATAATAGCCTGTCAGGCTGGCAAAGGTTCCATTTGGATTGATCGTGGCTACCTGACCATTGATGGTCACCTGAGAGGAAGCGACATCGATCGTCTCGAATGAGACGTCGTCTGCGCTTCTCTTGATCAAGATGTTGCCGCTGCCCGCTGAGATAGCCTTATTGAACGTTATAACCAAATTAGCGTCAAAGGCGACATCGGTAGCTCCGGGGGCCGGGCTAAAGCTCGTGACAGATGGGGGTAGCTGCAGTGGCTTATTATAGTCTTGATTGGGCTGATCGGCGGAGATATTTGTATAGGTTCTGCTCGCTGGGCTAAAGGTAACATTGGCCTTGGAAGGAATGACTGTTCCTGTCCAATGTGCTGGGACCGTATCCTGGTAATAGCCGTTGGCATCTGTCACAGGTGTATTGGGCAGGCCGCGCATGACAGCTCCTCCAAGAGGCTGGCCCTGGCCGTCATACACTTTGCCAGAGATCGTGAAAAACGCGCCGGTGAATTCATCAATTGTGAGGTTTAGGGCTTGGGTGACGGCAGAATTAGCTCCATCAGTCACTCGAACCGTGAAGTTTGACGTTCCCGTGGATGTCGGAGTGCCGCTGATCACGCCGCCGCTATCAAGGCTCAGTCCGGGGGGCAATGAACCGGAGGCAAGACTCCAGGTTCTGGGCCAGACACCGCCCGTCGCCACGAGGGTAGCTCCATAAAAATGACCCTTGACTCCATTGGGAAGCGAAGTCGTAGTTATGGATAAAGCCGCGGGTACCGTTTGATAAATGTAGATGCTGTAGCGCTGAGTATCAAAATCGCCTGCACTATCATCTGCCCGAACGATGAAATAAGAAGTTCCCACGGTTGTTGGCGTTCCGTAGATCTCCCCCGTCGAACTGTTAAGATGCAAACCGGATGGCAATTCTCCAGAGGTGAGCGACCAGCTGTAAGGAGGAGTCCCCCCATAAGCGCCCAACAACCCGGGATAGCTTTCTCCGACCTTCCCATCGGGCAAGGATGACGTTCCAATCACGAGTTTCGATGCTGCCGCCTTGGGAGCGAGCTTTTCCTTTTCTACCGTCCGGGCATCATCCGAATTCACGGCGTGGGCTGTTGTCGCAAACCCGATGCTATCAAGGAAACTCTCCATACTGAAGACTTGTCCAGTTCGCAAAGTCATGACTGCATTTTTATTTGGCTTAATAACGCGCAAACAGACCTCAGCCTCTTCACCCGGCCCAAGGGAAAAAGACGCATTCTCGATGGCCGCATTAACGATATTGGGATTAACGATATTGGGATTAACAATATTAGGATTAACGATGTTCGGATTCTCCACGTTTAGAAGGAGTTCTTGGTGCTGCTCTTGATTGAGTTTACAATCCGTAGGATTTGTCGCCGGCGTAAGGTGGTTTTTGTAAACGAGAAGCTGGAGATAAATCCCCTCGGGGTATGCCTCTTTGGAAAAAGTCTTAAGCGTATAGGCGGAAATCGTATTTCCTTCATTTTTCACGGTGCAGGTGACATCCGTGATTTGGCTATTACCGCTTACATCAGAGGCGTTTGAGTTGACGATGTTCGGATTGACGATGTTCGGATTGACGATGTTCGGATTCGAATAGATGTTCCGGTTGACGATGTTGGGATTGGCGTAGTTGACGATGTTCGGATTAACGATATTCGGATTGGCAATGTTGACGATATTGGGAGTGATATAGTTGGGATTGACAATATTAGGATTGACCGCTGTCCAATTGACAATATTGGGATTGACGATATTGGGATTATGAATTTCAGTCGAACCAAGGTCAGATCCCGGCGGAAGCCCCGGGTAAGAAGGATCCCCATTCAAGACGACTGTGCCGGATAAACCTCCCGGCAGCTTATTTTCATTATAATCAAGTTCATAATACTCAATCGTCGCCGAGTCGTTGGCATTTGTCGATTTCACAAAGACTGTCCGGGCGACCGTCGAGTATGCGGCAATGACCGTATCGATTTGAGATACAGCATTGAACTCCATAAATGAAGCTGTGCCTGAGGCCGGGGCCGCGAGAATATGAAAACGCAGAACCCTGATCACGCCGGATGTGTTCTTCACATAGACGACGAATGCCCGCGGAATTTGATCGCTAGTCCCACTATAATTGCCGAGGCCGGTCAGAGGTTTGGCATTTCCGGGGATTTCGACAACCAGCTCGTTTGTCAAGCGGGCAGTATAGATATTCTGATTCCTCATGCCGGTGTTTGCCGCATTATTGCAGGTGTTCGAGCCGTAGCTTCCCTGATCCGAACTTGGAGGATTGTAGGCTGTCCAGTCATTATTGGCGGGCGGACGGACGTCTCGGTTGTCAGTCCAGACAGCATGGAATACCGGATTCGGCGCATCCGTATTAAATTTCCACGATCCATTTATGTCCCGAATAAACGTCGGGGCGGAAGCGAGCTCGGCATAATCGCCGTGGAAAGGCACGGTCCCACCCTTGAAGAGAGGATAGTTCGGAGGATTCCACTGTCCCTGATAAAGCGTATTAGTGGGCGGATCATAGACCCAAAGATATCTGGAAACTTGAATGGACTGAAATTGGGGGATCAAGCCGGGCGCTGCTTGTGCAGCCCGCACATCAACCGTCTGGCGGATGCTCGAGCTGTCGCTGAGCCAATTATCGATCGTCGCCCCAGTGTATCGCTGATCATACCAGACGGCCATCAACTTGCCCGACGCAAACGTGAGGAACGGCATGACTTGGTGGCCGATGGCGCCGATGGCGCCGATGTTGTCGATAGCGATCGGACCATTCCAACTCGCTCCTCCAAAAGAAGTCGCGACGACAATCCGTGCATAGACCGAGGCCCGTCGATCAGCCCAGGCGACATAGACGTTTGAATTATTGTCGACGGCGATCGCCGGATAACTGTTGGTTCGGAAAGAGGTCCCGATGGGATCGCTGACGCCATCGCCCAGATTGTCCGTGGCCGGCTGGTCAAAAGGATCGATATTGGCAATCAGAGTGGGCTTTGTAAAGGTCAGTCCACCGTCCGTGGATTTGCAGATGAAGATGGCATCGGTTTCCGAAGGACTCTTGAAACGTCGAAATACGACATAGACGTATCCATAGGTAGGATCAATGGCGATGGCGGATCCCTGAATGATATGCTGGCTCTCGCTAATTTTGATGGGCGAGCTCCAGGTGATGCCGCAGTCGGTCGATCTGGTAACCATAATTCTGCTGCGGACGTTCTGATCGAGATTGCCAAGGAACACCGTATAGGCCGCATAAACATTGCCGGCTTGGATATTTTGCCCATCGACCGTGACGGTCTTGGCCCCGAGGCGGGGGACGTCCACGGCGATACGCGGCATATCGATGAATTGTCCGGATGTGCCCTGGCTGATGATTTTCGTGTCGAGATATTTGATGGCATCGCCGCCCTCGGCGTTATTGTTGTCGATGAACCGGGCGATAAAAAACGCTCCTCCCCCTTTGACCCCGCGATTGAAGGCTATCCCACTGTAATAGAAAAGTCCGTTGGTTCCGGCACGCACGATCGGGTCGGCGGCCGCGCCAAAACCTTTGATCGGAGATGCCGCGCTCGGAGGCGTGCTGTCCAGAGGAGATCCGGGCAGAAGCGTCGTCTTCCATGATTCTCCGCCATCGAACGATTTGAAAATACCCAGCCAGGCATCGCCACCCGCTGCGCCCGAGATCCCAGGCAGTTCACCTTCAGACGCGGCCATATCGACGGTGCGATAGTCATTGGCGCCCGCGAGAAGATGCAGTGGGTTGCGCGTTGAAACCGCGACCGATGGTTCGTTCTGTCTCTGGAGCCATGGATCGCCGCCGGGCAGCGTCGTTCCGGAGACCATGTTGACATTCCGGCCGGCGGTCAGGACAGTGGCTGCTTGAGCCACGGTCTGGTTCTGCGGCCTAAAATATTGCGATTTTGTCGGAAGCCCGATGAGAATCGCGGCAAAAAGAATTGGCAGAAAAACGAAGGAATAGCGACGGATGGACATTGTGACCTCCAGAATGAAATTTTTTCGGGAAATCTATGAAATGGAGAAAAAAATTTAGAAAAAATGAAGGAATGCGCTTTGAATTCAAACCCCGACTTCCCTTTCTTGCTTTTTTCTACAAGAATAGAATCCAACGCATAATTCTCTTTTCAAGCTCCTTTTCTCCCTGGCAAAATGTTTTAATATCTATTTTATTGGGTAATGTCAAGCTTTTTGTCACCCCCCCGGCGGCAAACTGAAGTTATCTTACTGAAATAATTGAAATTACGATCCAATGCCGCTATCACCCCTAAAGGCTAAGCATGTTTGTTGACAGAGCCCCCTTTTTTTACTATATTCAAACCATCTACAGGAAAGCCGAAGTTCTTCATTGCGGGGAGAATAAGGAGGCTTGGACATTATTAAACCTGGGATCTTTCTTCTTTTTAGCTTATTTGAGCGGGGGATCTTTCTATCGTACGGGCATTTCCGCACATATCAGTTTTCACCTGCAAGACCCCTCCTCGTTAAAAAAAAGTCTTGATTAGAATCGTGGCCTATTGACCGATTCTAATAAGGGAGAAGGGAAATGAAAGGGAAGGGAATCGTTTTCTTGTCTTTGGCGGCGGCTGCTCTTTTTTTGTCCGTTACCATCAGGACGAAATCGGAGTTCTCCGCGACCTCTCAAAATCAGGCCGGCAATTTGGTCGCCGGCCGAAACGTAAACATGGTCTCGGGCAAAAACCCCATCACGGGCGATCCCTATCTGCAAAGGCAGAACGAACCTTCGATCGCCGTATCGACCGTCAATCACGCGAATCTTTTTGCAGGGGCGAATGACTACCGCACGGTGGATATGCCCGGTCTGCCCAGCGACAAAGTGCCGGGCGACGCCTGGCTGGGAGTCTTCAAGTCTCGTGACGGCGGAGAATCCTGGACGAGCGGGCTTCTGCCTGGATACCCCCAAAGCAACAACAATCCAGCGTCTCCCCTCTTTGGATTTGACGCGGCCGCCGACCCGACCGTCCGTGCCGGTGTCGACGGTCTTTTCTTCTACAGCGGAATTGCGTTCCAAAGGATCGATTTGGGAAGGAGCGTCGTTTTCGTCGCCCGTTACAAAGATTTTAACGACGTCGAAACCGGGGACTCCATCCGATACCTGGACACGACGATTATCGACAGGGGAAACACCGGGCAGTTCACGGACAAGCCGTGGATAGGGGTGGATATCCCCAGAGACGGCCACAGCAACGTCTACCTCCTCTACAGCATCTTTTTAGGCGAATTGGACCAGAACATTCACAGCAAAATTATGTTTGCTAGATCGACCAACTCTGGCAATACCTGGGAAATGCCGATTAAATTGAGCGAAGGCCAGCAGAAAAACCAGGGGACAATCATGGCTATCGATCCCAACGACGGGACGATCTACGTCGCCTGGAGAAGGTTTGCCTCGGTCAATGTGACCGACGCTATTCTAATCGCCCGGTCCACAGATTTCGGCCAAACGTTCACGAAGGCCGTAGAGGTGGCGACGATTAGCCGGCCTTTCGATCAGCCGACAATGGGCTCGATGCTGGGGCCTGCCCAATTCCGGACAGACGCGTTTCCGGCACTGGCTGTTGATAGCGACGGCCGGGTCTATTTGGCCTGGACTCAAAGGGATGTCGATCCCGCTTCCCCGAACGATGCCAGAATCATCATTACTTCCAAAGGGAAAGGAGAGTGGGGACAGGCCTGGCCTGCCGCTCGGCCCGTGGAAACCCTCTCTGGAATTCGCGGCCACCAATTTATGCCCTCCATGACTTTTGGGGCGGGAAAGCTGATGCTGGCCTGGTATGACACGAGATATTCCGCTCGCTACTACGATGAGTACGGCAATCCTCGCAACAACGGCTGCACCCCGGGTCTATTTATCACCGATGACGCAAGCACGTGTCCTTACCGGGAAACAGTCGACGTCCGGGCCGCGCAGGCCTCGCCGGGAACTTCACCCAACTTTGAGGCATCCACCCAAGTTTCTCGTTATCTCTGGGTGTTGGACGCAAGTGGGACCAGGATCAGGCAGGCCCAATTCAATCCTGCCGACTACCAGCTTTACGCTGGAGGACTATGGCCGTTTCACGCCGATTATCTGGATATCGCGCCCTCCCCTGCGTTCGTCCGGAACGGCAGCGGCTGGCGCTTCAATCAAGACGGTGACCCATTTCTCTTTTACGTGACCTGGACCGACAACCGGGATGTCCGCCCTCCCGATAACAATATCTGGATCAATTATACGCCTCCCGCTTCCGGAACCTGCTTAGATGCGAACACGGGAATGCGAAATCAGAACGTTTATTGTTCCAAGCTCACGCGGGGGATTGAAGTCGGAACGCCGGTTAACAATAAATCCTACGGGGCTGAGCGCCGCTCGTTTATGGTCTATGTGAACAATACGACCGACGAGACAAAGAGCTTCACCTTGACGATCCTCAACCCGCCGTCCCCGCCGGGCAGCGCCTCGTTCTCAGCCGAATCATCTGTGCCTTCGCTCTCGGCCTCGGCTCCCAGCAATTCAACCATCTCCCGGATGGTATTCGTCCAGTCATCTCAGCCCTGGAGCGGGATGGTACAGATCTCCGAGGTCGGCGACGATTTCGTGGGATATGTCCAATTGAACCTCGTCACCGGCGGCGATACAAGCGCCGAAGAACACCTCCCGACGATTATCGGCCAGGAAACGATTAACTGGACCGCCCCGCCCGGCGGCACCATACTCAACCCAAACATCGTCAATCCCAATATCGTCAACCCGAATATTGTTAATCCCAATATCGTCAACCCCAATATCGTTAATCCCAACATTGTCAACCCCAACATTGTCAACCCCAACATCGTCAACCCCAACATCGTCAACCCCAATATCGTCAATCCCAACATCGTCAATCCCAACATCGTCAACGCGGGCATTACGGACCTGACCGGCGCAGTCATCATCGACAAAACATGGACCATCAAAAACACGGGCAGCGCTGTCACGGCCTATACGTTTAAAAATATCGCCGGGGAATCTCTCCCGGAAAACTTCTATGTTTTTGCCCAACTGCTCATCTTCAAGGTCCACCGGACCCCCGCCGCCGACGGCTGCGCCCTTAAGGAAGAACTTCATCATGAACTTCTGGTCAATATCACGTCGCCAAACCTGTCTCCGGATATCTCCAGCTTGGACGAGATTACAGACCCGGATGTGACCAACGACCAGATCTGGAACGCCACGTTTTCGCTCGGGCCGGGCGAAGAAGCGCTTGTCATTCTGCGGATCATCGATACCAAAGTTTTAAAGCCGACCTCCAAGCTGCAAAAATTGCAGACGACCCAAAGCTTTGACCCGGCCGCCTTTGCCAACAATGTCGGTGCGGTTGTCATTTCCCAGGCGCCGGATCCTTCCGGCAACCGCCAGGTGGCCATCACGCTAATGATCCTGCCCGACGCTCTCCCCGACGGACTCGTCGGAAAAGAATACCATGCTCCCCTAAGAGTCATCGGGGGAACTCAGCCCTTCTCGTGGAGTCTGGTGACGGCGCTGCCGCCTGGCTTGTTATTGAATGCCGGCACGGGAGAAATCTCGGGAAATCCCACGGCCGGAGGAGATTACCCATTCACAGTCCAAGTTCAGGACAGCTCGGACCCGACGCAGTCCGACACGCAACAATTTTTAATTCACATCGACGAGCGGTTAATCATCACCACAGTACCGCCTATTCCCAATGGGATAAAATATCAAGATTACAGCCCGAATAATTTCAAATTTGAAGCAATAGGAGGACACCTGCCTTATACTTGGAGCTGGACAGGCGCTCCGACAGGCCTTAACCTCAATCCCGCCACCGGTGCCATCACCGGCACGCCCGCGCCCTTGCTGGCGGGGAATTTCACGATCACAGTCCAGGTCACCGACAAGGAGGGGCCAAAACAACAAGTGGCGACAAAGGACTTCGAACTTTGCATATTGAAACCCATTCCTATGGACATAGCGCCGACCTCGCTGCAACTTCCCGATGCCGATCTGGGTTCCCCCTACAGCGCTATTTTCACCGCCATTAACGCGGAGGGGATTCCCGGCTGGCAAGCAACGTGGGTTACGTCCCAGCCACTTGGTCTGCAGGTTCCCCCAATCGCCAGCGCTCAGAGCATAGAGCTTGCCGGCGTGCCTCTATACGATAAAAATGCCGCGAACCCGGACTACCCCAATTCCTTCAAATTAGATGTCCTGTGGACGGATGCGGCCACATCATGCGAAGACCCCCGAACCTTCTTAAAACAATACAACATCACAATCAATCCTCGAAGGGAGGCATGGGCCCGCTCTTACGAAGGGGCGGGGGACGATCAGGCCAAAGCTCTCGCCGTCGATCCCACGGGATCCGTCTACGTGACAGGGTACATCACGAATCCGACGACGGGGAAGGATTTCTACACGATCAAATACGGCAAAAATGGCGCATTCCAGGCCGCCGCCGCTTACAATGGGCCCCTTGAGGATCAGGCCACGGCCATTGCCGTTCGAGGGTCTTATGTCTATGTCACCGGCTTTAGCACGGGAGGCACGACGGGAGCTGACTTTTTCACGATCAAGTACGACACATCCCTGAACAAAATCTGGCAAGTGAGATACGATGGACCCGCCCATCTTGGCGATTTTCCCTCGGCTCTGGCCGTGGATTCGCTGGGCAATGTCTATGTCACGGGCTACAGCTATCGCGGCCAACAGCTCAAACACGCCGATTATGAGACGATCAAATATGACGGCGCGGGGAAAATGGTCTGGGAAGCCGCGTATGATGACCGCCGGAACGGCATGGACCAGGCCACGGCGATCGCCCTTCTGGAACAGGGGAACACTGTGTATGTCTACGTCACGGGAAAAAGCCAGGACAGCGTGATCAAAGACGTCGCCCTATTGAATTATGATTATTACACCTTGAAATACGACAGCTTGGGAAAAATGCTCTATCAAGTCAGGACCGACGGGCCCGCCAAAGGTGATGATGAGGCGACGTCCCTGATTGTGGATTCCTTGGGCAATGCCTATGTCACAGGGAGGAGCAAGGGGCTGGCCGGCAACTTCGACATCTTCACGGTCAAGTACAATAGCTTCCTGATCATGCAGCAAAGCATCCGCTACGACGGCGGATATGGAGATGACGAAGGCGCGGCGATCGCCTTCGGCCCGGGAAATACTATCGTTTATGTGACCGGATCGAGCCGCGGAAGCGGCACAGGCGTTGACATCTACACCGCAAAATACGACACCGCCCTGAACAAGCTTTTCGACGCCCGCTACGATGGAAGATACGGAGATGACAAGGCTTTTGCCCTGGCTGTCGATTCAGCAGGAAACGCTTATGTCGGAGGTTTCACCACAAGAGGGGCAGGGAACACCGACGCTTTGACTTTAGCGTACGATACGTCCCTAAATCTGAGCTGGCTGGCCCGGTATGACAGCGCGGGTAAAGACGACCAGTTTGCCGCGCTGGCCCTTTATGTCGATTCGGCAATCACGAAGATCTACCTCACGGGCTTCAAAACCGGAAACGGAACGCTCAAAGATTTCGTCACAGTGAAATACTAGCCGAACGACCTGACAGCGCGTCTTAACAGAATACGGTCCCCGGGGCGAGTGGCCGCCCCCGCCGGCCATTTTTTTCGAACGAATTGACTTCTCTCTATCTCCGGCGCTATAGTTAGGATAAGGAGCTATGATGCCGTTTCGGAAAAAAGGAGGGGGACCATGACGTTTAGCATCCACGAACGGGACGATATCGTTATTCTCAAGATTGAAGGTGAGTTGCGGCTCACGGAACAGCCGCCGCTCGCCCTGACCATGCAAAAATTGGTCAAAGAACAGCTGGAAGGCGGCAAAAAGAAGTTCATCCTCGATTTCAAAAAAGTCGATTTTATCGACAGCTACGGCATCGGCGATCTTGTCGCCAGCTATGTCTCGGCCCAGAACAAGGGCGCGAAGCTGAAGATCGCCAGCCTTTCCTTGAAGGTCCGTCTTGTCCTTAACTATTGCGGGATCCCGAAAATCATCGAAATTTTCGACGACGAAGAATCGGCCGTCAAGAGCTTTCGCTGAGGACCATTGTCAACTTTGGGGGTAAAATTCCTCCAACAAGCGCCGGGAAGACCGGGGCGTCCAAAAAACGAACATTCGCTCACTTTCTTCCAATATTTTTCGCCATTTGATCCTTAACTCGAGGAGGTCAGATGATGACCAAGCGTTCTGTATTTTTCGGTATGACCCTCGCCGCTCTCGTCCTTTTGGCCGTGGCCGCCCAGGACAAAGCCGACCTGGGCATGATGAACCGGATCAGGTACGAAGGCCTTAAGCATTCCCAGGTCATGAAGCTCGCCGGCTATCTCTCGGACGTCATCGGACCGCGGCCGACCGGCTCGCCTGAGATCGACCGGGCGAATCACTGGGCGGCGGCCAAGCTCAAAGAGTGGGGCTTGGGCAACATCAATCTCGAGCCTTACGAGAACTTCGGAGTCGGTTGGGCCGTCCGCTATGTGTCCGCCCACCTCCTCAAGCCGCATTATGCTCCGCTCATCGCCATTTCAGTCGAATGGGGCTCCAGCACTAAAGGAAAAATCACGGGCCAGCCGGTCTATGCCGAAATCAAGTCGAAGTCGGATTTCGCGAAGTACCGGGGAAAACTCAAGGATAAAATCGTCCTCTATGCGCCGCCGCATCCCACCCCCACGCAATTCACGCCCGATGCGCGCCGCCATGACGCCGAAAGCTTAGGCCGGCTTTCTGAAATTCCGATTCCGGATGAGGAAGGCCCCTATCAAGATTATGTCCGCGGCTTTCTGGACGACCTGGAGGACTTTTTCCGCCAGGAAGGCGTCGGCGTCCTCGTCTCGCCGAGCGGGCCGCGAATGCGCGATTACGGGACCGTCGTGGTGACGGGCATCCGTTCCGCCCGCAATCCCGGCCGGCCCCATCCCCTGCCGGAGATCATCCTGGCCGCCGAGCACTATGACCGGATCCACCGGATCATGGTGGAATATAACGAGCCCGTGACGATGGAGGTCGAAGTCCGTACCGAGTTCTTTGATAAGGACCTTCGCGGTTATAACGTCATCGGCGAGATCCCCGGCACGGACAAAAAGGACGAAATCGTCATGCTCGGCGGTCACATCGATTCCTGGAGCCCGGGAACGGGCGCCGCAGACAATGCCGCAGGCTGCTCCGTTTGCCTCGAGGCCGTTCGCATCCTGCAGGCCCTCGGCGTCAAACCGCGCCGGACAATCCGTATCGCCCTGTGGAGCGCCGAAGAGAAGGGCTGGATCGGCTCGCGCGCTTATGTCGAGAATCACTTCGGCGACGTCACGACCATGAAGCTCAAGCCCGAGCAAGCCAAAATCTCGGGCTATTTCAATTACGACAACGGCAGCGGCCGGATTCGCGGGATATACCTCCAGCACAATGTCGCCGTCGGTCCCATTTTTGAGGAGTGGATGAAGCCCTTCGGCGACCTGGGCATGACTCAGGTCGCGACTCGCGACACAGGCGGCTCCGACCACGGCGCCCTGGATTTCATTGGTATCCCCAGCTTCCAGTTCATCCAGGACCCCCTCGACTATGGCACCCGCATCCACCACACCAACATGGACGTTTTCGACCATCTCGTCGGCGAAGACCTCATGCAATCGGCCGTGATTATGGCCGCCTTCGTTTACAACACGGCTATTCGCGACGAGATGCTCCCCCGCAAGCCGCTCCCGGACCCCATGAAATATCCGGTGAGGCGCTAGCTGCTTTCATTTGACAATCGATGACTCAGGCATTATCATTTTGCCCAGGGAGATTAAGATGAAAAAAACATCCATAGCGTTTGTGTCGCTTCTTGTTTTTGTTTCCTTGGCCGCCGGCCAGGTTTGGTTTAAAGGAACGGTGGAGCAGGCGGTGGCCAAGGCCAAAAGCGAAAGCAAGCTGGTCCTGGTCGATTTTTACTCGAGTGGCTGAGGGAGCTGCATACTGCTGGGTCAGCAGTTTTACAACAATCCCAAGTTTCATGAATTTCTGAACAAGAATTTTGTCCTTTATCGGGCCACAGTGGGAGAAAAGACCGGCGAGGAAATGTTCAAGCGCTTCAAGGTAAACGCCACCCCGACAATCCTGCTCCTCGGCCCGGATGGCTCGGAGATCGATTGGCACGTCGGCTATAGCCCCCCGCCGGAGAAGTTCCAGGATAAACTCGACAATTCCGTCAAGGGCATCGACACCGCCAAGGCGCTTGCCGCGAGCTATGCCAAAGATCCCAAAAATGTCGACATCGTCTTCAAGCTGGCTCAAAAATACGACGACCGCCTAAACCCTTACGACCCACCATCCAGGGAGAAAATCGTCAAGCTCTTCAAAGAAGTCCTGGCTCTCGACCCGGACGGGAAAAAGGGGACGACCGATTACGGCGATAAAAAAGTCACATTTACGGAATATGCAGAGTTTTCACTCGGTATTCTCGCTTATCGCACGGAAAAAAGGGACCTCGAACCCCTGAAGGCGTTCATCAAAAAATATCAATCAAGCCCCCTGCTCCGGAACGCGTATTCGTATGCCAGCATGTATTACGGATATTCAAGCACAAAGGAAGAGGCCGACAAGTTTTTCGAAGAATACGTGGCCAAATATCCCGATGACCCCTACGTCCTTAGCAGCTATATCCAAAGGATTATCCGGGACAAGGGCCCCCTCGACCGCGGCGTCGAGCTGGCGAAAAAAACCCAGGAAATGACGAAGTACAACCCGGATCCCCGCTACAACAAAAGCCTGGCCGAGCTTTATATCCTAAAGGGCGAGCCGGAGAAGGCCGACGATCTCTACGGCAAAAACTTCATGGAAGGCCGGATCAGCATGCTGGGTTATAACTTGCTAGAGTACGCCAATTTTTGGGTCCAGCAGAACAAGAACACGGACAGCGCCCTGGCCATGGCCGAAATGGCCCTCAGGCTGAATCCAGAGAATTGGTATAGCATCCAGTCACTTGCCCAAATCTATCTCAAGCTCAACAAAGACGACAAAGCCCTTGAAGTCTATGGGCCGGGTTTAGCTAAGAAAAATTGGGATAAATCGAGCGAATTGGCAAGATATTCCCGCTTCTGGACGGGACAGGGGAAAAATCTGGACAGCGCCCTCGAAGCGGCCAAGAGAGCCGTCGAGCTCGCTCCTGATGAGGCCTACAATTGGGACGCGGTGAGCCAGGCTTGTCTCAAGCTCAAGAAGTACGACGAAGCCCTCAAGGCCGAAGAAAAGGCCGTCGCGCTGGCCGACGCGTCGGCGGTCGAGACCTATAAGAAACGGATCGAGGCGATCAAAAAAGCCCAGGCCGAAGACAAAAAGTAGTTCTCTATCAGTGCGTAGATCCGGCCACTATTTCAGCCTGCGCTCATAAAACCTTAGCATCGCCGGGTTGGCGCGAAACCAGCCCGCCATCAAACGAAAGCCTTGCTCGAATGTCGTGCGGGGCTTCCAGCCGAGCTCCCTTTTAATCTTGCGATTATCCGATTTCCAGATGTTCGTGTCCCACCGGCGATTGGGCATCGAACCCCACTTCGCTTTTGCCTTGGTTCCTAGGACATTCCGCGCCACCTCCACGACCTCCCGCATAGACGTTTGGACTCCTGTCCCCACGTTGTAGATTGCACCGGGGTCCTTGCCGGGCCGAGCTGCAGCCCGCAGATACGCCTTCACGACATCCTCGACATAGACAAAATCGCGCGCCACGTCCGGGCTCACTAGGGGCGGCCATTTCCCTTCCAAACCACGCACAACCAGCGTAGGCATCAGGCGTGTCGGCTCTTCGTAAGGGCCGTAAACGGAGTAGAGACGCAGCGTAGGCAAATGGACGCCTCGGCCCTGGGCTAAATGGCGGCAAAATAGCGTGGCCGAGGCCTTGGTCACAGCGTAATAACTGTTCGGCTCGAGCGGTTCGTCTTCGGACGGCGCATGATCTTTAAAGCCGTACTCCGATGACGATCCCGTATTGACGAACGATTCAAAGCCGGCGGCCAGGCACGCCTTTACCAGGCTGATGGTCCCGAGGATGTTAGTCTGGACAATTCTCCGCAGGTCTGTCTGGGAAGAGTACGCGCCGTGGGCGGCCAGGTGAAAGACCCATTCCGGCCTGACTGCTTTTACGACGCCCGCCAGCCGCCTATCGGTGAGGTCGGCTATTTGGACACGGAGGTCGCGGCGGATCTCGTCCAGACGCCAAGCAGAATGCCCCGGACGGAGCAGGACATGGACCTCGTGTCCTTCGCGCAAGAGACGGCGGACCAGGTTAGCGCCGACAAAACCGGAAGCACCGGTCACAAAACAACGCATGTCACATCACTTGAACCAGTCATCATATCCGAAGGGTTTCAGATAGGGCCCGGCGAGGCTGCGGACAATGCGGCGCTCCTCCGGACTTAGCTCTTGGGCGGTGGCATGATTGGCCTCGGTCGTTGCCCGGCGGATCGTCCCCCAGGGAAAGACCTCTTCGAGCTCGATGCCGTTCCAGGTCGGCATGCGGAGCGTGGCCGCGGTTTCCAGGCCCAGCTTTTCACACACCGCTCCCAGAGTCTCGAACGGATCGGCCATGACGTCCTCGGCCCGGACGATGTGGACCCGCTCCGGATATTTCTCCTTGAACAGCTGGGCGTGATACTGGCTCACCGTCCAGCCGAGCATATAATCTTGGAGAGAGGGCGGCATGGGACGCTTCTTTGTGTCGGCGTAGGCCGACCAGGGATTGCGGACGACGTGCAGCACGTGAGCCAGGGGAAAATCCGTCAAGATTTTTTCCGTGTCGACGACGACGATGGGGCTGTAGCCGACATAGACGACCTGCCGGCCCGTCCGTTTGTAGTCTTTCCAGGCGTCAAAGGTGGCGCGGAAAAACGCGGCCACATTGTTCGCCCGCGACCGTCCGGTCTGGGCCACGTAGCGCAGATAAATAGCGCAGCGCTCGTCGTCTGAAAAATCGAACCGGGCATCGCGGAATTTGCTGATGTGCGGCGTGCGCGCCCGCACCTTGCATTCTTGGTCGATGATGGCTTTGTAATCCTGTTCGGGCGTGGCATCCAGGCCGAATACCGGCCAGCGATACTTGACCGGGAACATGGAGGAAAGCGCGTCGGCCACCAGGTGCGTGCCGAGCTGGGACTCAAACGGATAGACGAACATCTGGGGATGCCCATCCAGAAAACGGTGGGTCGTGTTGCCGCCGTTTTCAAACATGGCGCTCAACATGAGCAGCCGCAAGTCGTTACCCATTTTTTTCCTTCCTCGCCTCAAAGGCATAAAAGAATTTCTTCTCACGGGCCGAAGCACGCCGGCCGGCCTTGAAAGGAAAGCCGGACGCGAATGGCGTCGGCACCCAATCCACGGCGAAAATCTGATTGCCGAGCGGCCAGATCAGGCTGCCCAAGACGTTCCCGGATGCCGCATCCACGGCATGGACGCCGCAGACGCTCGCATCCACGTCCAGGCCAGGCGCATATTGGCGAAAGCGCGGAAGCACGCGCGACGTTCCGACAAATGCGATGGACCCGCAAAAGCACAGCCCGCGCGTCCAGCCCGCCAGCCGCGCGACGGTCAGGCAGCGACGTCCTTCCACGACGCTCAGCCCGCCATAACCGCTGTCGTCCACCCAGATTTTCCCGCCGGACAATCGCGCCGAGTGCGGGCGTGTCAGCCCGCGGGCGATCGGCTCGCGCGTCGCGCCGGAAAAAACGACGCCGCGCCTGTCCACGGGAAAATTTCTTTGGCCGGGGCGCCGAGCCGTGACCCGATCGGCGGAAGCGCTAAAATAGGACGTAGCTAGGTTTGCCCCGGCGGCGATCGAGTTGAGCTGGATGTGATTCCGGCCGAACAGCGGACCCGATTCGGTTTCGATGCAGCGCGGCCACCAGACGCGCTCGGCGCCCGCGCCGTCGCCCAGGCGCACCACCGCGTTCTGCCCGACGGCGGCGGCGTGCAGTTCGCTCCCGATCATGGCCATGTCGTGAAGATAGAGGCAACCGGGAAAAAAGCGCGCCCGCACCGGCACCAGCGGCCGGTCTCTGAGCGGCTCGACCTTCACATCGAGCCGGGGCAGAAGCCCGGTGACCGGCACCAGGTCAATGACCTGGTTGGGATTGCGCGTGCTGGCCAAGTGAACGATTCCGCGCACGCGATCAACCGTCAGGCCCGAAGGGTGGGGCAATGGCAGATAAGTGATGACCGGGCGCGCGCCTCCGGCGTTCAAGGCCATCACCAGGTGCTCGTATTCCCGCGTCACGAGCAGCGTCACGTCACAGGCGGCCAGGGTTTCCCACCATCGGCCATGCGCGACGCAGCCCAGCAGCCGGGGGTCTGTTGCGGCGGCATCCCGCCATAAGCTGGCAATCTGGGCCGGCTCGCGCCACTCGGCGTTATGGCGCTCCCACGAAGCCTCCAGGCCGGCTTGTCCAGGGCGATGCGGGGTCCGAGTCAATAGTTTTGACGGCCGGACTCGTATTTTTACGCCCATCGAATCAACCTCAGCCTTCCTTCGATAAAGACCTGATGTCTCGCCACCAGCGATACGCGCCGTAATACAGCTTCAAGGCAGAGCGATATTTGGTGGTGGATTCCCCGCTGTGGCGCTGCCAGCGGTATGTATCCACCTCCAAAACCAGCCAGCCGCGCTCTTTGCATCGGACAAAAAATTCCAGGTCGACGAGGTCGCCGTCGAACGTGAGCGGAATGGTGTTGTAGATGCCCCGGGAAAAGACTTTCGGTGTGCCGTTGACGTCCCACGTCGGCAGGTCGAACAGCACTCGGCACTGCAGGTTGTACAGGAACGACCCCAGCCTGCGAATCAGGTCTTCGCGGCTGCGGCGGTGCGCTTTGACAACCGAGTCGGGATTGGCGACGGCATACAGGATCATGAGCAGCAGGTCCGAAGCGTTGGTGCGCGCCGAGTTGGCATAACAAAGCAAGTCGCCCCGTGCGGCCTGCAACCCCATCCTCACGGCCAGGCCCCAGCCGCCCCGCTCGCTATCGATCACGCGCACGGATTTAATCTCCCTGGCCAGCGCATGGCAGGCTTCAAGCGAGTTGTCGCGGCAGCCATTGACCACCAGGATAAACTCGTGCGGGTTGTGGAGCCGGGTCAGCGCCGCTTCGTATTCCCGCATGATTCCGGCGATATGCTCGGCCTGGTTATAAACCGGCAGCACGATAGAAACCAATGTATCTTTCGTAATGCTTATTTCGCTCACTTGCCGACCTCGCGCAGGGCGGTTTCGACAAGCGCTTCCCGGGAAAGGCCGTGCGCTCGATATAGATAGTTGAGATCACCCGAAAGCCCGGTCGGCATCGTCTTGACACCGCAACGAACCACCCGGCAGGATAAGCCCCGTTCCGCAATCACTTCCGAAACGAGACTTCCCAAGCCGCCCACAGTATAATGCGCTTCGATCGTCAGCGCGACAGGAAACTGCATTAATAAGGCGGCCAGGTCCTCGACCGGAACAGGACTCACGCTGGCGACAACCATGACGGTGCTGGCCACGCCTTGAGCCGACAGCGCTTCAGCCGCTGCGGCCGCCTCGGCGGCAATGCTTCCCATCGTGATGATCAGCAAATCACCGCCTTCGCGAATGACCTGCGCCCGCCCGAGCGAAAAGCGTCCGTCCAGACCCGGCACGATGGTCTTATCGTCCTTGCCCAGGCGGTAATAGATCGGTCCGGGCAAATCCCACGTTGCCTGCAGCGCCGCCCTCGTCTGTTGGTGATCGGCAGGAGCGATGACGGTGAGGCCCGGCTGAAGCCGCATCACACCGACATCTTCCAGCCCCTGGTGCGAAACACCCTGGTGGCTGTATTCCAGTCCGCCGCCGATGCCGACGATCCGCACCGGCCATCGATGCTGAATAGGGCCGTTGCGGATAAATTCATAAGGCCTGAGTGTGGCAAAGGTGACGATGGAATAAACAAAGGGGATCAGGCCCGCTTCGGCCAGGCCGGTCGCAAGCCCCACCATGTTCTGTTCCGCAACTCCGACGTTAAAGAACCGGCCGGGAAATTTTTCGGCAAAAGGCTCCAAAGCCATGTAGCCGAGATCGCCCGTCAGCAACAGGATCCGAGCATCGCGCCCGGCCAATTCCGACAGAGTCTGGCAGAATGCGCCTCTCACGGCTTGGCTCCGATTTCCCGCAGCGCTTGGCAATATTCCTCATTCGACATCGGCCAATAATGCCACTTGATCCGGCCCTCCATGAACGACACGCCTTTGCCGAACACCGTTCGCGCGATCAACACGTGAGGAGGGCCGGTCGCACGATCAAAACCGGCAATTGTCCCCGCGATCTCGTCAGGATGGTGCCCGTCAATTTCGTGAACATCCCAGCCGAAAGCCCGCCAGCGCGCCGGCAACGGCGAAAGGTCCAAGACATCTTTTGTGTATCCGAGCGCCTGCTGGCCGTTCATATCGATAATCGCTATGAGATTCGACAAGCGGTGGTGGGCCGCAAACATCACGGCTTCCCACAGCGAACCTTCGTTGCACTCAGCGTCGCTGACCAGGACAAAGGCACGGCGCGCAGACCCCTGCAGGCGGGCCGCCAAGGCTGCGCCCGCGCCGAACGACAATCCGTGGCCGAGCGAGCCGGTCGAAAAGTCCACCCCCGTCAATGCCTGTTCCGGATGGACGCCCAGAAGGCTGTGATCGGCGCAATAGGTGTCGAGCTGCTCTTGGGAAAGCCAGCCTTTTAGGTGCAGCGCGGCATAAAGCGCCAAGGCCGCATGTCCTTTGGAGAGCACAAAGCGGTCCCGCTCGGGATCATCGGGGCGAGGAACGTTCATGACATTCCCGTACAGCGCGGCGATGATATCGGCCACGCACAGCGCCGAGCCGATATGTCCCACGTGGGCGCGGTACGATTGCTCGAGAATGATTTGCCTGATCCGGCGGGGCGACATCAATATTCCCATATTTGTGATCCGATTATGATTCGCGCGATTCGCGGCTCAAAATTCGAAAAAATTTTATCACATCCCGGAGTTTATGTGAAATAATCGCGGTTGGACAAGAGATATTTAAGATAGGGGATCCACTTTCGGCCTTCAATGCCTCTTTGCAGATAGGCATATGTCAGATAGAACCACAAACGGAAAAATATGTTCGGTTCAAGATGGGTCAATTTTTTAATGAACGTTCGACGCTTCGGAAAAAGGATGGCCGTTTGGAAGAAATACAATTGATTCTTGATTAAGTCCCGGTCCACGTTCCTCAAGGCCGATTCCGAAAAGACGTTCAGAGGGATATCCTCATAGTTAAAGTCCGGGGCCAGATAGCCGTATGTCTTGGCGATCTCCGTGAGTTCCGTTCCCGGATACGGCGTGAAGATGGCGACCCTTTGAAAATCCGACTTCATTTGGATGTTGATATCGATCGTCTGCCAGACTTCCTCTTCCGTTTCCGTGGGAAGCCCGATCATGTTAAACGTCCGGAATTTGATGTGGTGTTTCGCGAGACGGGCCGCCACATCGAGAAGGGTCTGATTGGAATAATGCCTGTTCAAGATTTCTTTTCGAACGCGTTCGGAACCCGATTCCACGCCGATGGAGGCGTTAAAGCACTTGTATTTGGACAAGATTTGAACGCACTTTTCCGTTGCCAACTCGGGCCGAATCACGATTAAAAAAGGCAGGTCCGTGACCTGGGAATACAAGTCAAAAAACCGGTCCATCCACTCCAGGTCTGTTCCAAACGAGTCGGAAAGAAACAAGACCGGGCTGGGCGGGAATATTTCGAGCGCTTGCTGGACCTCTGCGACGGCCCTCTCCACGCTGAAATGGCGGACGTATCTCCCGCCTTTATACAGTTTCTTGGTCATCTCATTGAAACAATATGTGCAGGAATAGGGACAGCCCCTGATGACAAAGGCATAGGGCGGATGATGTTCGACAGGTGTGCCTTTGTAGCAGGACCAGTCAATCAAAGGCACGTCATCCAGCGGGTCGATCAAGGGCCGGAGGCCGTTCTTATAGATGCGATTCTCGGATTTGACCCAAAACCCCGGGATATTTGTAAGGGGCGCTTTTTTTTGGATCGCGTTCATCAGGTCGACGATGGCAAATTCCCCTTCGCCCCGGCAGATGATGTCGATCGACGGCTCGTTGATGCAATCCGGGAAAAGGGTCGGGTGAGGGCCGCCCAGGATGATTGGGATGGGAAATCGGTCCTTGAGGGCGCGGGCGACGCCGGCAATCATTTTGAACATGGCCGTCATGCAGGAAAATCCGATGAGGTCGGGCTTTTCACGGTCAACGGCGTCGATGATTTTTTTGATATCCCTGCCGAGGTAAAGGACAAACTCATGACCGGCAGACTTCAACGCGCTATTGAGATAGGCGGTCCCGGCGTACTGGGCGACCTGGAGTTGGATCATCAGAAGTTTTGACATTCTCGCTCCGGCTTCGTTCTCTTGGGAGCATTATTATAATAAATTTACAGAGAATGATTAACCTTTTTGTTCCCCTGCCGGCGGGCTCTTCAATAATCCTTGACAAATAAAGGAAAAATTAAATAGATTATGCTTAGATTAAGCATTTTAAGGGGAGGTGCCATGGCCGATTTCGGAACAAAAAAAGGGATGAAGCTCCTGACTTCGATCCTGATTGGAGCGTGTCTTTTTTATTTCACGGCGGCGGAGATATCCTTTTCCCAGGCGACCAGTCCCGAGAGTTACATTCAAGACAGCAAACAGCTCCTGGACAAAGGAAATTTCGGGCTATCATTAGAAAAACTCGCTAAGGCCGAGGCTTACTTCAAATCAAGCCCCGGCGGGCCGGATGCAGAAAAATTGGCCGAAGTCTATTTTTATGAAGCCCTCAATTATGGCGGTCAGGGCCAGGAGGATCTGGCGAGAGAGATGTTCAAGAAAGCCCTCTGTACGGCGCCGAACAAGGCCTATGACACCTCGGCGATGAACGCGGCGACAAAGAAGATTTTCACAGAGGCCAAGCTAGAGCTGGAGAAGGAGAACAGTCCTAAAGCTATGGGGACGCAGGGTGAGCCGGCCGCGGCCAAGCATTCCAGCGCGCTGGCCTGGATCGTGTTGGGCGTCGTCGTCGTCGCTGCAGCCGCCGTCGCGGCTTATTTTTTATTTATTAAAAAAGGCGAGGGAGACATCAGCGTTGATTCGGACCCGCAGGGGGCAAAGGTCTATCTCGACGGGGCCAACACTAATAAGACGACGCCTTGCTCTCTGAGCTCCGTCAAAGAAGGCGAGCACACGATCAAACTGACATTGGCGGATTTTGGGGAGTGGGAAGGAAAAGTCACAGTCAAAAAGAAAGAAAAAGCGAGCATCTCCCCCACATTATCAGGCTATCAATATCAACATATCGCGACCTACACGACCCCAATCTATACCGAAGCGAGCGGCGGAATCGATCTCGATCGAAGTCTAAATATCTACTACACATCGCAAGAACTGGGCGGCGGATACGGCTACGTCAATAAATTTTCCTCGTCAGGATCCTATATCGAACGCAAGAACACGGGAAGGCATGAATCTCTCCATGGATTGGCCATAGACACCTCAGGCAGCCAGGATTATTTCATTACGACAGACAGGGTTTATTGGAACAGGGTCTTTCGGTTTAATTGGGCCGGAACATATTCGATATACTGGGGGCAGACCGGCAGCGGCAACGGAGAGTTCAATGGCGCGGAAGCCGTGGCCGTGGATAGTTCGGGCAATATCTATGTAGCCGATAAATCGAATAATCGCATTCAGAAATTCAGCTCCAGCGGAGGCTTCCTGGTGGCTTGGGGAGGCTACGGAAGCGGAAACGGCCAGTTTAACAACCCTGAGGGAATCGCAGTAGACAGCTCCAACTACATCTATGTCGCCGACACGGGAAATAACCGGGTTCAGAAGTTCACCTCCTCGGGCGCTTTTGTCAAAACATGGGGAACGACTGGCACCGGGAATGGTCAGTTCACTCGGCCCGACGCCATCGACGTGAACCCGAATGGCGGGGTGTTCGTCATGGACAACGATCGGGTCCAAAAATTCACCACCAACGGCGGCTACTTAACCCAATTTGCAGGCGGGGTAACGGACCTTGTCGCCGATGAACTGGGCAATGTATTCCTCCTATCGTTGGGGAATATTTCGAAATGGAGTATAACCTCTATCATTTCTGCCGACGCGACAACCCAGCTTAATTCCCTGAGCCTTACAGGAAACCCAAAAGACGCCTTCCGGCTGTTCATTCCCGCTCCATCCGGGCGAACGGAAAATTCAACCCTCAAAAGCACTGTCCAACTTGAGCAAAAAGCGCGACTCAAAGACAAGAAGCAATAAAATAAACGAAGACGCAATTCCGTGCTTTACTCGCCGCTGGATGTCGGCGGCCGGATCGTTTTTTAAATTTTCAAGTCGCCTACCAATATGGAGAGTGGCATGAAAGAAAGCCCCATTAAGGTCTACGGTTATCGTTGGCTGGTCTTGCTGGCCTTTGTCCCGATTGCCTGCATGACCCAAGTGTTCTGGATCACGTTCGCCCCGATCACAAGCGCCGCGGCGCAGTTCTATCACAAGCCCGACCTGATGATCGGCCTGCTGTCCATGATCTTCATGGTCGTCTATATCCTCGTCGCCCTTCCCTCGGCCTGGGCGATCGACACGTTGGGTTTTCGAACCGCGGTCGGCATCGGCGCTGTCCTGACGGCCGTCTTCGGCCTCACGCGCGGGATATTCGCGTCCAATTTTACTCTGGTCTTCCTCTCTCAGATCGGCCTGGCCATCGGCCAGCCCCTCGTCATCGGCTCGATCACCAAGATTGCCGCCCGCTGGTTTCGGGTCGAAGAACGGGCCACGGCTTCGGGGCTCGGGACACTGGCCCTCTACTTGGGCCCCTTGATAGCGATGCTCCTCACACCGTTCCTGGTGCTGCGTGTCGGCATCAGCCGGATGCTGCTGGACTACGGAATCGCTGCGGCCGTAGCGGCCGTCATCTTCCTTCTCATCGCCCGCGAGCATCCCCCGACCCCGGCCGGGCACGATGAGCGTGTTTTGATGTTCGCCGGCCTTAAGTCCATGCTCCGCCAACGCGATTTCCTATTCCTGCTCATCCTGTTCTTTGTCGGCCTGGGCATATTTAACGGCGTCTCCACCTGGATCGAAGACATCATCCGTCCACGCGGCTTCACCATTTCCCAGGCCGGAATGTTGGGCGGACTGATGCTCATCGGAGGCATCCTGGGCGCAATCATCATCCCCCTCTTTTCCGACAAACTGCGGCGCCGCAAGCCGTTCATCCTCCTGGCCCTGATCGGACTGATCCCCGGGTTGATCGGCATGACCTATTCCACGGGCTACTGGCTGCTGCTCGCTTCGGGTTTTATCTTCGGCTTCTTCCTGCTCAGCGCCGGCCCGATCGGTTTTCAGTACGGAGCCGAGATCACTCGCCCTGCGCCGGAAGGCACCTCCAACAGCTTGTTGATCGTGATGGGGCAGATCTCGGGAATCGTTTTCATTTTTGGCATGGATGCGCTCAAGTCTCCGGCCACCAAAGCGATGACCGCTTCGCTCCTGGCCCTCGCCGCTCTCACGGTCATCACGGTTATCCTGGCCACATTTCTCCGCGAATCGCCGGTGCACGAGGCGGCCCGCTAAGGATCGATCGAATCAATCTAAATCGTGTCCAAAAACTCCTGCCAAGGTATGGCCGTTAGCGTTTCCGTGGTCGAATGCCCATAGGCGCGGATGATCATCGCCGCTTTTGCCAATTCCTTGGGGTGCTCCGATTCGACGATATCCACCACATCGAACCGGCCCATCGTGGAATAACTTTGCTTCCAGACAACACCGGGGCATTTAGTCTTGATTTTAGCGGCCACTTTTTCGGCGATTTTTCTGAACTCGAAGGGATCGCTGAAAGCCTGGGGGGAAATTTGGCTGAGGATGATATAAGTCGCCATGCGTTGCCTCCTGATTATTTTCTATGATCCTATGACCAATTTCATTTACCTCTTAACGCGAAACAATAGCCGAGGCTCATGATCATGGCGCCGGTATGGTTCTTGCCATTGAGCTCGGGATCACTTTGGATGTTCGTCAGACCCATGGAAAAACGGAGGTCCAAGACGATATCGCCGGGGCCGAAAGGCGCTTCCAGGCCGATGCCCCCCGAAATCCCGGCATTGATGCGATGAATGTCATTGCAAATGCATGTATCGCCCTCGAACGAAATCAACTGGCTGTCGAGAGGAATGCCGGATGGGTCGTACAATAGGCTTGAACCGCTGGTGACAGTCCTGGCCTTGATGCGGAATCCGATATATGGGCCCGCCTCGGCGAAGATGCGCGGCCTCTGCCCAAAGGCCACCTTGAGTAACAACGGGATCTCCAGATAGTCTAGGATCGCCTCGTTATGGAAATCGGCATACAGCGGCACGCCGGGCAGCTGCTCCATGGTAACGGGCTGCATGCCGTCCCTCTTTCCGCCTTGAGAGGCGTAGTTCATTTCGGTGCACAGCGAAAGGTTGGGCCCAAGGCCAAAATCGGCGAAAAAGCCGAAAAAGGGACCCAATCTCGACGTGTATCCCTTGCTCTGCTCGGTCGTGCCGCCTCTGATGTTCGGGATGCATAGACCGCCGTGAAAGCCGAGCCGGATTTGTTCGGCGATCAGCCGTCCGCCGCCCGCCAAGAGCACGACCAGCAGTACGGCTGCCGCTTGCCCCGCCCGATTAAAAAAGGCAGAGGTCCAAGGCTTGCCCGCTCGTTTCAAACCCCGTCTCTTCCATGCGTTCATTGTTCATTTCCTCATCCATAAATAGAAGGGGACACGACATTGTATCCCCCCTTTCGTTTCTTACTTTTGCGGTGCGGAGGGCGCCGCCGGGCTCAGGTTCTTGAAGTTTAGCATCGCATTGAACACCAGGAAGAACGAGCCGTGCGTTTCGTGGCGCCACATGGGATTGAAGCTGAACATGACCACGTGACCGCTGCCCAGTGGGGCGTCAACGAGCGCGGGCGTGCCGGCCAGCTCTTCGCCGCCGGCCAAGCCGCCGCTGATCAGGAGATCATTGACGGCAGAGGCGAAACGGATGATCGTCCTCGCCCGGATGACCGCGGCCCCAGGACCTCTCCCTTCGGGCTGAGCGGTCTCCTTCTCCATCTTCCGGAATTCCTCGACGGATGCCTTGCCGATATCCCGCGGCCTGCCCTGAGGAATATCGGCGTCGTTGACCCCGCCGCGTCCCGACGGCCGACCCTGAGCCCCGGCCTGGGGCCCCATCATTCCGCCGCCACCGCCGCGACCGCCGAACCCTCCTCCCATGCCGAACACCGGCGACTGGCTGAAGTACACGCCCAGCGTATCGTCATATCCGTAGACGATGGGGCTCGTCTTGTCGGAAACCTCAGCCTTGTATACGCTGCCGCGCGCCCAGAGGTTCGTTGTGGTCCGGATGGAGGTGCCCCCAGCCAGGCCGAACTGGACCGGCAGTGCAGAGCTACCGGCGAGCGTGATGAACAGGCCGCCGTCCTTGATGAAATCGCGCAGATGGAGTATGCCCTCAAGCTCGATACCACCGCGCATGTCGTCCGTAGAATCCTCAATGCCGATGTTAGGGGTGAGGGTCGATTTTTTCCAGGGAATCGGTTTTTCGCCGGCGACTCCCGAAAGGAGGCTCAGGGCGTCTCCGGACGCAGGGCCGAACAGGATGACATCGTATTTGTCACGGAGCCGGGCGTTGTCGCGGACGGCATGGACTGAGATATATTCGTAAGGGATCTGGAGCTCATCGAGCGCGATGCGCACCCATCCCTCGGTCTGGGTGGTCTGCCAGGTATGCATGACGGCGATGCGAGGCACGGCCACCTCATGAACGGGAACGTCCGGGACCACGGGGACGGCATATATTGTGAGGCCATACTGCTTCCCGGCCTCATCCAGCAGGCTTTCGAGGTTCCCGGAATTCTCGCTCGCTTTGATGATGAAAGCTCCGGCGTTGAACTTTTTGCCGCTCGACTCGAAGGCTTTTTCCGCGGCTTTGATCTTCAGGTCTTTGTATTTGAACCGGAACGAGGCGATGGCGTTGTCCGCGTTATGGTTGAGGAGGAAAGCCTGAGCGGCCCCGGTAAAAGAGACAGCGCGGGCCAGGCCTCCGGGAGCCTGGACTTCGCCTTTGACCATGGTCATGGGAACCGAGAGCACGGAGACATCATCGACGCGCACCGTCTTCACGTTGAAGAGTGGCCCCAAGGTCCAGCCGACGTCGTCGTAGGGACGCGGGTCGTTGATGTTGAAATATTGTTTGTCGAGAAGCATGTCCGCCATTCGGGAATACGGCTGGTCCATCCGGACGACATAGCTTTTAGCCGGATATTCGATGTCACCCAATTTGAAAGCTTTGTCCGCACTATTCACTTCCACACCTTGAGCCTGAAGCAGCCGAAGGAGACGCGCCTGCTGGCCAAGCCTCGGGTCGTTTTGGGGAAAGATGTAGGCGGCCGGACCTTCATTCTTGGCCTTGGCTACGGACCGCTTGCTCTTGAGGTAGAAATTCTCCAAGAATCGCTCGCGGTTGCTTGCGATATAGTTCATGCCGATGAGAATCGCGCTCTGTTGCATGTTGACGTTGTTGCGAATCGACCATACGGTGGAGGCCACGGGAGGGTTCGGACGGAACCAGGCCCGGTCCGAGCTGGCGCTAATGACCCGCGTGCTGGCGTCGCCAGCTCCTTGGGTCTCGTAGAAACGGCCGATGGCGTTGTGCCCGTTAGCCGCGTAGAACGCGTAATTCGGCGCCCATCCGTCATAAAATCCGTGCGTCCAGACGCCGGGCACGCCTTCCCGGGTCATGCCATCGATTTCCTGGTAGGCCAGCTGGTGCCACTCGTCGACGACGATCGGGTCCAGCCAGGCATTATAGGGACCCGTCCCGGTGGAAATGTACAGGAATGAAACGGATTCATGGAGATCGTGCATCACTTGGGGATGATAGTCGAGCTCGACTTTCATGATGTTTTTGGACAACGCTAGGGCCAGGCCGATATTGTCCCGGTTGTCGTCATGAGCGACGTACTTCCCCCACCAAAGAGGGCTTCTCGGCAGAGTGGCCTTGGGGTCCTTGCGCGGGGCCATGGCCAAGTCTACATATTTGTCGCGGCCGTCCACTTCGAGGATGGGGGTGATCATGACGATTGAATTCTCGCGGATCGTCTTGATGAACGGCGAATTGTCGACCGCGATGCGGTAGGCGAGCTCCATCAGCATCTCGCACGAGCCTGTCTCTCCAGAATGCATGCCGCCCGTCGCCCAGTACATGGGCTTGCCCTGCTTGATTAGGCTTTGGGCGACGGCATCGGTGATCTTCCGCGGGTCGGCCAACTTGGCGGTGATGTCCTTATAGCGGCCGAGGTTCTTGATCGTGGCATCGTCGGCGACCACGGTCAGGATCCAGTCCCTCCCCTCCTCCGTCTTGCCAATCGTGAAAACTTTGACTCTCGGCGACGCCTTCTCGAGGGCCCTCATGTATTTATACACATCTTGAGAATAGCTGAGGATATTGGGCGCTCCCACGATGTGACCCAGGACTTCGAGCGGCGTGGGCACACCCGCCTTATACGGCATGTAATCCACATATTTCGTGGAAAAATGCGGATCGGTCGTGAACTCACGGATTTTCTTCGTATACTCTTCATGGTTCTTCTGAGGATACGCCGTGGTGAAGACAAGAAGCAGCGCCAGGCCGAGCGCCAGAGGCGTCCTGACTGCCTTCGCGCGCCGGATAAAACGGACAATGACGAACGGAAATGGTCTCATAAGCCTCCTCCTTTCCAATGATTATGCTTAAGCCATTAATACTCATTTTTGAATGGCGGGTCAAGAAGAAGAAAACATTGAATTATAGTGTCATATCCATAATAATTTGGAGACTCGCGCCGAATTCTCGCGAAATATTTTTTAGGAGGGAAGGCATGAGAATCTGGAAAAATCATTACCGCACCCTGGCTCTGATCCTTGTCTTCGCCTGTGCCGCTTCTCTCGCGGCGCAGACGCCGAAGGCCAAAAAAGTCCTTACGCTCGAGGACTATCCCCGCTGGAAGCATATCGTTTCGGCCGCCATCGCACCGGACGGATCCTGGTTCGGCGGCAGCCTGAGGCCGAACGGCGGCGATGAAACACTCCATTTCAAGAGCCTGGCCGCGGAGAAGAATTATGAAATCGGGGGCGGCTCGCGCCCCGTATTCTCGCGTGATTCCAAATGGGCGGCGTACATGATCAGCCTGCCCAAGGCCGAAGCGGACAAGCTCCGCAAGGAGAAAAAGCCTGTCCCCCAGAAAGCCGAGCTCCTCGACCTGGCCAAGGAAGAAAACCAGAAGGACTTTCTGACCCGGATGAAGCAGTACTTCGACCACTACCTCAAGGGCGCCCCCGCGCCGGACTGGATGGTGGACGGCGTCTCGTTCCTGAAGAAAAAGAAATAAAAATGGCAACCCTTGAATAGGGCTGAAGGCAAGCCCACCGGCAAAGGTGTTGCTATCGTTTCTTGTCTAATAGTGTATAAAGAATAGGGATACGAAAATCCCGGAGGATAGGGCTCATGAATAAAAAAACAATGGTGACTATCTTAGTTTTGATCGTTGTCGTCGGCGCCGGGCTTGGCTTGATTTTGATCAAAAGCAGCTCTAATAAACCCAAGCTGAAAACAACGACCGTGACCCGGGGAGACATCGAGGCCATTGTGGTCACCACCGGTACGTTGGACCCGGTGACCATGGTCGAGGTGGGCAGCGAGATTTCAGGAGTGATCAAGAGCATCGCCGTGGACTACAATTCCCGCGTCCAGAAAGGCCAAGTCCTGGCCGAGCTCGATAAGGCGTCCTTTGAGGATGCCTTGAAAGAAAACGAAGCCAATTATCGTGTGGCCCAGGCTGCCCTGGACAAGGCCCAGGTCGACCTCGACGAGGCCAAAAAGTCCTATGACCGGGCGATGGATCTTTTTAAGAAGAACATGATCTCCGCAGAAGATAAGGAAGCGGCTGATGAACAATATCAGAGCGCCAAGGATGACGTCAAGGTCGCCCAGGACGGAGTGAAGGTCGCCAAGTCGGCGCTCGATTCCAGCCAGGTCGATTTGGAGCATACCAATATCCGGACGCCGATCGACGGAGTCGTATTTTCTCGGGACGTCAACATCGGCCAAGCCGTCGCCTCAAGGTACCAAACCCCAGTTCTCTTCAAGATTGCCGATGACCTGAGCAAGATGAGAGTGGAGTGTGCCGTGGATGAGGCGGATGTCGGCAAGGTCAAAGAAGGCCAGAAGGTCCGCTTCGCTGTGGAAGCGTTCCCCGAAGAAACGTTCAATGGGCGCGTTGTCCAGATCAGGGATGAGCCCGATACATCGGAGAACGTCGTGACCTATACGACCATCGTGGAGGTTTCCAATCCCGAGACCAAGCTGATGCCGGGCATGACGGCAACGGTGTCCATCGTCACGGCCGAAGCGCGAAATGTTTTAAAGATCCCCAACGGAGCCTTAAGATATCGACCGGCGGGGGCACCGCCAAGGCCCGTCGATAAGCCGACAGATAAGGCCGCCTTGACGCAGACTGGGGCCAGGCGAATTCCGTTTGTCTGGATCCAAGGACCAAACAAGAAATTGATACCCGTTTTGATCAAGACGGGCATCACCGATAATGTCTATACAGAGATCGTAAGCGGAGACCTCAAAGAAGGGGACATCGTCGTTACAGGTTAGGAATCAAAGGGTTATCTAGTTCGATAAGGCAAGATCTCAAAATTTATGGGGGAGTTTCCATAAGGGATGGTATTCAATAAGACTCTGGTCGTCCCAAGCTCTGACCTGGATCAAACCCGGCGCCCCGCCCTTATAACCAAGAGCTTGAACATAGTGCTTTTTTCATTCATAACCAAACAGCGCCGACAATGCAAACCCTCGACAGTTCCTTCCCATGATTTTGAAAGAAAACGAGATACCTCCTATTTGCTATTCTGCTATCTTCTGATTAAAAATAAGTCTTTGGTGTCTATGAGTGTCCGCTTCAGGAGGTCTGTCATGAAACAAAGCTTAAAATCTTTGGCCGCTATTGGGGCCATTCTCTCCGCCCCTCTCGCAGTATCAGCCCAGATGACACCCTGGTTTCAGTGGACATTTCTCCCCCAAAACCAGACAGATTTGATAATCGGTGAGGCGTCGGGGGAAACCGCCCTCAGCCACGTCATGGTCATGGGAGGGAGCCCGCGCAAACGGAAGCCCGCTGAATACGCCGGGACGTTCATGGAAGCACAGTATATCCTGGATCTTCTCAAAGAATACGGCTTGACCGATGCCGCCATCGTCCGCTTCCCTGGCGGCGAGGCCTGGAACGGCATCGCCGGCGAGCTCTGGGAAGTGAAACCCGGTACCCAGAAAATCGCATCTTACACCGACCTCCGCGCCGAGCTGGCCCAGGGATCGAACAACGCCGACGTCACGGCCGACCTGGTTTGGGTCGGCGAAGGTGAGGTCAGAGATTTCGAGGGGCTGGATGTCAAGGGCAAGATCGTCGTCACGTCCGGATCGGCGCCGATGGTTCATCGCCTGGCCTGCCAGCAGAAGGACGCCGAGGGCGTGATCTCCTTTGCTTCGCCGCGGCCGCTCTTCGATCCCCTGAGCATCCCCTGGATGGACATCTACGGAACAAAGGAGAAGCCGGCCAAGTTCGCTTTTTATCTTCCCCCCCGCGAGGGCGTTATCCTCCGCGACCGGCTCAAGCGCGGCGAAAAAATCACCGTCCACGCTAAGGTCGAAGCCTCGAAACAGAATTACGAGCTCCAGGACCTCGCCGCGACCATCGCCGGGACCGACCCGAACGCCAACGAGATCATCCTCACAGCCCACCTGTTCGAGGGGTTCGTCAAGCAGGACGCCGACGATAATTTTTCCGGCTGCGCGGCCATCCTGGAAACCGCACGGACGCTCCAAACGTTGATCCAGGACGGGCGGTTGCCGCGTCCAAAGCGCACGATCCGCTTCCTGTGGGTGCCCGAATTTTCCGGGACCATTCCATATGTCAAAGCCAATAAGGACTTGATGCGACGGACGCTGTGCAATATCAACCTGGACATGGTGGGCGTGCGATTGACCAAAAGCCTGGCCTTTTTCACCGTCATGCGCACGACCTACGGCAATCCGCATTACATCAACGATGTCATGGAGAATTATTACCGCTACGTCGGCGAGACCAACCGCTCCTACGTCACGAACGGCATGTCCGGCAACTTCCAAAAAAGGATCATCGCTCCCAGCGGCAGCGAAGAGCCGCTGTATTATTACGTAGGAACGCACTTCGGCGCCTCGGACCACGAGGTCTTCAACGATTGGGGCGTGGGCGTGCCGGGCGTGGTCATGAATACCTGGCCCGATCAGTGGTATCATACATCCGGGGACCGGCCTGACAAGCTCGACCCGACACAGCTGAAGCGGGCCGTCGTCATAACCGCTGCGGCAGCCTACACCATCGCCTCGGCCGACGACCGGACGGCCGGCCAGATCGCGGCGGAAATCGTGAGCAATGCCTCCGCCCGCATCGGCCATCAGCTGGCGCGGGGGCTGGAGGAGCTCAAGAGGGCGGACAGAGAGCGGCTCCCCGGCATTTATAAAAAAGGACGGGCCTATATCGAAGCGGCCGCGATCAATGAGCGGGCCACGCTCGATTCCGTTCGGCAGCTCGCCGCGGATAAGACCAACTTCGGCAAATATCTCGAAACGCAGAAGACCGCCGTCACCGGCATCGAACAGGCCGGCTTGAAAGTGCTCGAGAACAATATGCGGTTGACGGCCGTGCTCCTGGGAACCCAGCCGATCGCGCTCAAATTGTCCGATCTTGAAAAAAAGGCGGCCGCCGTCATCCCCAAACCGACGCCGAAAATCAAGGAAAGTGGCTACAGGGGATATCAGGCGCTGATCCAAGAAGTCATTCGCCAGGCCGGCAAGGCCGGCGCTCCCCCGCCCCTCATGCGCGCGCCCGGCGAGATTCAGCTCCTCTGCGACGGCCGCAATAGCGCCCTCGATATCAAGAAGATGCTCGACACTCAGTTCCGTCAGGAGACCGGCCTGGAGGCGATCCTGGCCCATCTGGAAATATTGAAAAAGGCGGGATTAGTCACGTTTTAGGCTGGATTTTTCTCGCCGTCACCGGCATGGCCAACGCCGACAGCCTGATCGACTAAAACGCGAATAATTCCTTGACAACGCTGAAGATTTTTATAATGCTTATAATGAACTGGAGGCCATTATGAAAAAATCAATTATCGCACTGGGTATTTTTTTGCTTTTATCTCTTTCTGCGTTCGCGCAGTACGGACCCTTTCCTCGGTTCGAATTTAACGTGATGGGAGGATACGGGCTGGCGCAATTCAAGGGTGACTCCATGTACTCCAATAGTTGGAGCTACAGCTTTCTCCAATATGTGAACGAGGACACGACACTCTCCATGAAGGCCGGAAACTCAATTTTTTTCACGGGCGGCCTTTCCTATTTCTTCCACCCCAATATTGGAATCCAGCTTGGCGCGGGCTATTTCTCTTCCAATGTCTCCATCACGGGGTCATTTGCATTCAGCTATAAGTGGACGTCAAGTTCCACCGTCTATAATGAGAGCAAAGACTGGGGCGGCGAGGGGAAGGAAGGGAAGTTGAGCACGGTTCCTATCTACTTAAACCTCATTGGAAAATTCAGGATGAACATGGTGGACATCTTCGTGACCGCCGGGCCCACGCTTTACCTCAATAACTACGAAGCCAATTCCTTTGTGGGATATGGAGCTACAGCAGATGGCTACCTCTACATCTACCCGTACTGGTATTATGTTCAATGGGTGGACGCCTTCCAGATCCCAGCCAGTATTCCCAAGACTTCTTGGACGGCGTTCGGCGCAAACTTCGGGCTCGGCTTCGACTTCAAGGTGGGACCGAGCGTGGCCGTCACCCTGGAAGGGCGCTACTTTCTCGTGCCAAAGAAAAGCTTGGTTTGGGAGTGGACGCCTGGAACCTATGACAGCATCTTCTATGACAATTTTACGGGCGTGGAGTTTGCCGCGCCTGATTTCGCCACTTCTCAAAATAAAATGACGCCGGCGGCCGTCAATCCCTCGTTCATCAGCGTGGCCATCGGGATCAGGCTTGCCTTCGGCGAGAAATAGCCGTATTTGACTCTCTGATCTAAATCCGGAAAAGATCTCCGTGACAGGGGTGATTTTTCTCGATCATCCCTGTTATTGCCTTCTTCATTGGATTACTTCTATAATCCAACCTGAAGTTTTCGGAGGCAAACATGTTCAAACGCCTGACGATGATGATTCTCTTGGGCTGGGCAGCGGCGCTGTCCGGGCTCGCCCAGGTTCCCTTCGACGATTATTTCGTGGACAAGTCCATGCGTCTCGACATCTATCATGTCGGCGACGCAAAAGACGAGATAGTGACCATTGATCATCTCTGCCAAGAGGGCATCTGGCCCGAGTCGCGCACCCATCTCATCGACCCCTTCAACTATGGCCGCTATGCCGTCAAGGTCTATGACTTGGCTTCGAACCGGTTGATCTTTTCGCATGGTTTTGACAGCATGTTCGGGGAATACAAGACCACGACGCCAGCCCTCAACGGCGTCAAGCGGGTCTTCGAGCGTTCTGTGCGAATCCCCTACCCCAAGCGGCCGGTCCTTGTCGTGATCGAGATGAGGGACAAAAAGAATATCCTCCATCCTTTGTTCAACGAAACCGTCGATCCGGCCGACTACCACATCATCCAGGAGGCAACCGCCGCCGGGGATTTCATTTATGAAGCCCAGAAAAGCGGTGATCCCCATGGGAAAGTGGATGTCGTTTTCATCGCCGAAGGCTATACGCCGGAAGATAAAGACAAGTTCAAGGCCGACGTAGACCGGTTCACCGGGTATCTCTTCAGCTACGAGCCCTACAAAAGCGCCCGCAGCAAGTTCAATGTCTCTGGGGTTTTCCGGCCATCGCCGGAAGGGGCCATGGACGAGCCTCGCCAGCGCATCTTCAAGAAGACAGTCCTTAACGCCTCCTTCAACGCCTTCGACCTGGACCGCTACATGCTGATCCAGAACGACCATCGGCTGCACGAAATCGCGGCCCAGGTGCCCTATGATGTGATCGTGGTCCTCGTCAACAGCAAGCGCTATGGCGGAGGGAGCATCGGCCTCGATTATTGCGTGACCACGGTCGATCATGCCTCAAGCAGGCAGGTCTTCGTCCATGAGCTCGGCCATTCCTTCGCCGGGCTGGCCGACGAGTATTACGCCTCGGATGTCGCCTACAACGATTTCTATCCTAAGGGCGTCGAGCCGCTCGAGCCCAACATCACGGCTCTGCTTGACCCGGCAAACGTAAAGTGGAAGGACCTCCTGTCTCCGGGCATCGGGGTCCCCACCGAATACGGAAAGGAAAAGATCGAAGCCTTGCAGGCCCAGCGCCGGAAGAACCGCGAGGCTCAGGCCCAGGAGGTCGGGCAGGCCAAGCAACAGGGACAGGCCGAAGCACAGGTCAAAAAAATCGAAGCAAAATATCGCGAAGCGGACAAAGCCCTGGCCAAGCAAATCGAAGATGTGCGCAAGCCGTACGCCTATTTGAATGACAAGGTCGGTGTCTTCGAAGGCGCAGGTTATGCCTCAAAAGGCCTGTATCGGTCCATGGTCTATTGCCTGATGATTTCCAGCCCCAAGGACGAGTTCTGCCTAGTCTGCCAGCGGGCTATCGCGCGCATGATTGATTACTTCACGGAGGCTAATTGAACAGAAGAACAATCATGAATAAAAAAAAGATTCTCCTGCGAAGCGGCGCTGTCGCACAGGCGAGATATGCGGCATGGATCTTAGGCCTTTTGATTGTCAGTTCTACGGTGTGCTCCACGGATCACAAGGAAGGACCCGGCGCACGTTTCGGCCGGAGCACCCCGCTTCCCGTCAACCAGGTCGTCACCCCATCGGGCATCCAGGTGGAACTGCCCGGTTTGCGGCCTCAAGTCCTGGCGCTCAGCCCCGACGGACGGCTGCTCATAACGTCCGGGAAGACTCATGAGCTGGTGGCAGTGGACCCGGCGACCGGCCGGATCCTTCAGCGCGTGCCTCTTCCACCCGACCCGCCCGACAAAGGCCGCCCCCAAGCTCCTGCGGCCAATATCCTGAAGCCCGACGAGAAGGGCCAGGCAAGCTACTCCGGCCTGGCGTTCTCGCCGGACGGCAGGAGACTCTATCTCAGCAACGTCAACGGAAGCCTCAAAGTGTTCGGCGTAGGTCCAGACGGAAAAATCTCGGGACTGTTCTCGATTCCACTCCCACCCGCCGATGCGCCCCGCCGCAAGGAAGAGATCCCGGCCGGGATCGCGATTTCCAGAGACGGCAGGCGCTTGTATGTGGCGCTGAACCTTTCCAACCGGCTGGGCGAAATCGATTCGGGCTCGGGTAAGGTCCTCCGGCTGTTCGACGTCGGAGTGGCCCCGTATGATGTCGCCCTCGTCGGAAAAAAGGCCTACGTCAGCAATTGGGGAGGACGCCGCCCGAAGGCCGGAGATGTGACTGGACCCGCCGGCCGGGGCACCTTGGTTAAAGTCGATCCGGCGACCTTTATCGCCAACGAAGGTTCGGTCAGCGTGATCGATCTCGAATCCGGCCTGGTCCAAGCCGAGGTCCTGGTTCATTTGCACGCTTCCGCCCTGACCGTATCGCCCGACGGTCGCTACGTCGTTTGCGCGAACGCTGCAAGCGACAACCTCAGTGTGATCGACTCACAGAACGACGCCGTCGTCGAAACCGTATGGACCAAACCCAACCCCGCCGACCTCTTTGGGGCATCGCCGAACGCCCTGGCCTTCGGAAAGACCGGGAAATATCTCTATGTCGCCAATGGGACGCAAAACGCCGTCGCCGTCATCCAGTTCAATCCTTCGCGCCGGTCCTCCCAGTTCCTCGGGTTGATCCCCGTCGGCTGGTTTCCCGGCGCGGTCGTATACCATCCGCAGCTGGACCGGCTCTGCGTAGCGAACATCAAAGGGATCGAAACGGTCAAAGAAAAGGACCGGCGCAGTGGGGGCACGGGATTCAACTCTCATCAGTATCATGGCTCCCTTTCCCTTGTGCCCGTTCCCAAAGTATCCGCACTGCCTCAGATGTCGGCGGTCGTGTGGGACAACTATCATCGGCAGCAGATCGCTGAGACGTTTCTTCCGCCGCGGCCCGAACAACCGGCCCGGCCCGTTCCCCAGCGCATCGGCGAGCCCAGTGTGTTCAAGCATGTCGTCTATATTATCAAAGAGAACCGGACCTACGACCAGGTGTTGGGCGACTTACCCCAAGGGAACGGCGATCCGTCCCTGTGCATCTTCGGCGAGCGCGTCACGCCGAACGAGCATGCATTGGTGCGCGAATTCGTTCTGCTCGACAATATCTTCTGCTCCGCCATCCTCAGTGCGGATGGACACCAATGGTCAATGTCGGCCTTTGGCACGGATTATCTCGAGAAATCGTTCGCGGGGTGGGCGCGGAGCTACCCGGACGGCATGGGTCGGGACGAGATCGACGCACTGGCATACGCTCCGACCGGGTTCCTCTGGGACAACGCCCTCCGCCATGGCAAAACGCTCAGGGATTATGGTGAATTCGGTATGCCGGCCGTCCGCTGGGCCGATCCCAAGCGCAAAGGGGATCCCAATTGGACGGCCTGCTGGCGCGAGTTCAACCGTCCCAAGGGAGAGATTGTTTTCGGATGCGAGCCGGCGATCGAATCGCTGCGGCCCTATCTCGCTTCCAAGACAGTCGGCTGGAACATGGATGTGCCCGACGCTTTCCGGGCCCGCTATTTCATCCAAGAGCTAAAGGAATTCGAAAAACAAGGCCGCTTTCCCGACCTCGTCCTCATTTGTCTCCCCGATGACCACACCAGCGGCACCAAAGAAGGATGCCCGACTCCGGCCGCGTATGCGGCGGATAACGACCTGGCCTTCGGCCAAATCGTCGAGGCCATCAGCCGCAGCCCGTTTTGGAAAGACACGGTGATCTTCGGGATCGAGGACGATCCCCAGGACGGCTGGGACCACGTCAGCGGATATCGCACTACCGCTTACGTGATCAGCCCGTACACGAAGCGCGGCCAGGTCATTAAGACGGCCTACAATACGATCAGCATGCTGCGCACGATCGAGCAAATCCTCGGCCTTCCCCCGATGAATCAATTCGACGCGGCCGCCGAGCCCATGTTCGACTGCTTCAGACAAACGCCGGACTTCACGGCGTTCCGGGCCGTGCCCAACCGAGTTCCGCTCGACGAAATGAATCCTCCGAAGAAAAAAATCGCCGACTCTTTGCTCCGCAGACAAGCTGCGCTTTCCGGACGGCTCGACTTCAATCGGGTGGACGCCTGCCCGGAAGACATCTTGAACAGGATTCTTTGGCACGCTGCCAAAGGAAGCGCAGTCCCCTATCCGGAATGGGCTGTCTCCTCTCGCCCCGGGAACAAGGATGATTGAGGATCGGGCTATTTATTTACGGCTAACTGGACATCCAACCAGAAATCGTATTGTTTAGGGCTGCCCCCTCCGCCTTGCCGCGCGCCGCCCCCGGGCACTTGGAACACCGGAGTAGTACCACCGCCTCCTCCGCCGCGCAAACCATCCGCGGAACCAGACATATCGATGACCGAGGGGGGTTTGCCTCCGCGTTTCGCCGCGGCCTTTTTCATCTCTTCGGTTATGCCGCCCCATTCAAAACCGATTTTGATCGCCTGGCTGGCCCCGGCGCCAATGCCAAGCGGTTGGGTTTCGCTCTTGACCAGAGGAATCCTGAATTCATAGGTCCAGACGTTTTCGCTCATTTTGGCTTTGAACACCGGATTGTGCACGGGGATGCCGGGAGGAAGAGGAACCTGGGAGGGGACCTCTTTGTCCTTGCCAAGGGGCTCCCAGTCATACAAATAAAAAATCTTCGAGCCCTGAAGGCTGGCCCTGTCCTGCTCCGTGAGCGGCTCGCCCCTTTTTTCCATGATGGCGATCACTTCGTCTCCCGTGACTTTCCTTTTGTAGAACCGAATGCCCCGGTCCGTTTTCTTTTTGCCCTCGGTATTAAAATAGATATTGATGCCCGTGGTCTCGATATTGGACAAATACTTGGGGTCCTTAAATGTCAAAAGGACGTATAGAAACTCTCCGTCATTCATGAACGCATAATCCACTTTGACCCCTTTCTCGGTCAGGAACGCCGCTCCTGTCCAATCCGCATTGACCCCGTCGATGGCCGGAGGAACAGCTGTCCAGCTGCTTTTCACGACGTCCTTAGACAGTGCCCATCCCCACAGCAGGAACACTGTGAGAAAGATCAGCCCTCCGTTAAAGATCCTTTTATGTTTCATGACGACCTCCATTATCTTTCCCGGATACCTTAGAATTATAGCTCTTTTTCACAAATTACACAAAAACAAGCCCATGGCAGGGAATTGGCGGCGTTGACAAACGGAGGCCATTAAAATAAGCTTTTTCTATCCCTCGGAGGAAAGCTTTTAAAGAGATTTTCCTGGTTGTCTTTGAGGCTAATTCGAAAGAACTTGGGGAGGGCCTTCGCTCCGCCCGCCGATTCCCTCCGAAATGAGGTCAACATGAAATACGTCATGACCCGGCGTGATTTTATCCGGGGCACAGCGTTTGCCGTTCTCGGGACGGCCGCCGCCGCCGGCTCCTCCCAAGACTCCCCGCTCCCGGCGAAGACGTCCCGGGTGATCCTGATCCGCCATTCCCAAGCTCTCGATGAAAATTCTCAATTCAACGAACAGGTCATTCAAGGGATGATCGACGAGGCCGTCATGAAGCTCCTGGGACAAAACGACCCCGTGGAGGCCTTCCGACTGTTGGTCAAGCCGGAGGACATCGTCGGCATCAAAAGCAATGTCTGGTCCTATCTTCCGACGCCGCCGCAGGTTGAACAGGCCATCAAGCGCCGCGTGTTGGACGCCGGCGTGAAGGAAGAAAATATCGCCATCGATGACCACGGTGTCAGAACCAACCCGGTTTTTTTGAAATCCACAGCGCTGATCAACACACGTCCCATAAGGACCCATTACCTGGCCGGAATGTCCGGCTGCATCAAGAACTACATTATGTTCGGGGAGTCCCAGCCGGAATATCACCCCGACAACTGCGCCGCTCTGGGCTCTCTCTTCAACCTCCCTCAGGTCAAAGGAAAGACGCGGCTGAATATTCTCTGCGCTCTGACGCCGCAATTTCACGGGCTCGGGCCCCACCATTTCAGCCGCCGCTATGTCTGGAATTATAAAGGCCTGATCATCGGCCGGGACCCCGTGGCCGTGGATACCATCGGCCTTCGGCTGATCATGGCCAAGCGGCGCCAAGAGTTGGGACCCGGGCGGGAGCTTCCGCCTGTTCCCAAGCATATCCAGATCGCAGACACCAAATATGGAATCGGTACGAGCGATATTAATAAGATCGAGCTCATCAAGCTGGGCTGGGCCGAAGAGGTCATGATTTAAGACGGCACGGAGAGGGCGAAAATGTCTAACTCAAAAATCGGCACCATAGGAATTTTCCTGCTTCTGTTCTTGGCCGCTCTGCAAGGATTTTCTCTTCATGCCCAAGACGACGGGACCCTTGCCTACGTCGGCTCAGCCTTGTGGACGAAGGCCCACGATATTGAAATTCAAGGGAAGCTGGCCTATTGTGCTTTCATTAACGGGCTCGTCGTGTTGGACGTCTCCGACATAAAAAATCCGGTGCGGATATCCCAGCTCTATCTCGGAGGAGGGTTTGCACTCGAGGTCAGAGACGATCTGGCGTTTGTGGCGGCCGGCGATAAAGGATTGAACATTATCGATGTCTCTAACCCTAAATCACCGGTGCTTAGAGGAAAGCTGGACACCGGCGGCGAGGCCAGGGATGTCGTTGTGGCCGGGTCCTTCGCGTTCGTGGCGGACGGTCCCGCAGGCCTTCTGGTTGTCGATATCCACAATCCGTCGGCTCCAAAATTAGCAGGAAAATGGGATTCGCCCGGAGAATCGAATGAAATTGTCAGGCGCGGAGACCTCCTCTATCTCGCGGACGGAAGCGCCGGGCTGCAGATTGTCGATATCAAAAACCCCGCAAAACCAGTGCCGGTCGGAGCTCTGGGCACCGAGGGGACATCGGAAGGGATCGCTCTCTCCGGGAATCACGCCTTTATCGCAGACGGAGCATCCGGGCTCAAGGTCATCGACATCGGCGCCCCTTCCCGCCCCCGCTTGGCCGCTTCCCTGACCGCCTCCGGCTATGCCCATAGCGTCTCTGCCGAGGGAAAATACCTCTGCGCCGGCAATCTCTACGACGGGGGTTTCCAGATTCTCGACATCTCCAATCCCGCTTCCCCAGTGGTCGTATCGACCAACAAATACACAATGTATAACGAGAGCTGGCGAGTGGTCATGAAGGGGAATCTCGTTTATGTCGTGGACTATTTCTCCGGCATTTTTTTCATGGACATCACGTCTCCTCAAAGGCCCGCCACGGCCGGGATGTTTTTCACGCCAAGCTCCATCGTCGCCGCCTCAGCCCAAGGCCGCTATGCCTATGCCGTGGGCGAATTATCGGGGCTGCAGATCCTGGACCTTGCCGATCCGGCCCGCCCCAAATCCATCGGTTCTACGGCCATCTTCAGAGGAGTCCAAGGCCTGGCCGTGAGCGGCCGCTATGCCTATGCCACGGACCGCTGGTCGGTTAGAATATTCGATGTAGCCATAGCCGACAAGCCAAAACTTGTCCATACGTTGAACTCGCCCGGAGGCGTACCCCGGACGATTGTCATCAAAGGAAACTATGCCTACCTCACGGCCGACCACGCCGGGCTCCATGTGATCGATATCACAAACCCGATCGCGCCCTCGGCAGCGGGCCTATACAAAATGCCCGGGTTCACTTACGGTCTTGCCGTCGAGGGGGATTATGCCTATCTGGCCAACAGCGATACGGGCCTTCATATTCTGGACATTCGGAAGCCGTCGGCCCCTGTCCTGGTCAGCTCGATAAAGCTTGAGGGGGAACCCTACGGCGTGGCGGTGCGCGGCAACACGGCCTATGTCGCGTCGGGGCCGCGCGGCCTGCTGATCATCGACATCAGCCGGCCATCCGCGCCCAAAATCGTGGGCTCGTTCCGCGTCCAGGATTTCGCCAACTCCGTGGCTATCCGCGGCGACTACGCCTATGTCTCGGACGGGAACGCGGGAATGAAGAAGATCAACATCGCCCAACCCGCCGCGCCTAAGCTCGAGGCCTCCTTCGACACGCCGGGCGAATCGCAGGGCGTTGTTCTGAGCGGCGGCTTGATCCTCGTCCCCGACTCAAATTCTCTCCTCATTCTGAAATAAACGGGCCCGACGACGCCGTCCAATTCTAAATTCCTTTCAACAGCCTGACTGAATCGAGTCCTTGACATTCAGTCAAAGAGTATTTAAGAATTAACCCTTGCAAGTGAGGAGCATCATGAGAAAAGCCCTATTGAGCCTGACGTTCATTCTCATCGCGGCGTCTATGGTTTATCCCCAAAAGGTTTCCTTTAAATTGGCGGGGGGTTTGGCTTGGATCAATGGAGATGATTATAATAAGGGCATCGCCGGTGAAAACCAATACATCAAGGACACGGCCCTCTCGATGTCGGGAGCTTACGAAGAGTTGAAAAGCGGCCTGGAGTTCCAGGTGGAGATCATTAATTATCTGAACCCCAGCATGGGAATCGGCTTCGGAGGCGGCTACTTTCGGACGAGCAACGAAAGCAAGGTGACCAGCCATGGCCTGCTTGTGGACGTCCCGTTCGACAATGAGTCCACGGTCAAGTCCAGAGTATCGGCCATTCCCTTTTTTCTGAATTTCCATTATCTGTTGCGGCTGGCGCCAAAATGGAAACTTGACCTTTTTGCCGGCCCGACGTTCAACATCGTCCAGTTTAACTTTGAAAATCCTTCGGTCACACCGACATTTTCGACAACGGAGACTGTGGCCTTCACCGCCAGCATGGCCGCGCTCGGCCTTCAAGGCGGGCTGGGGCTGAATTTTGAAATCACCCCGAATATCGCCCTGGTCGCGGACGCGCATTTTCGATACGGAAAAGTCTCGAACATCAAGGGAAACTGGTCGGACATTGTCAGCTCGCCGTCCGGGACGACCATTAAAAGCAATTCCGAATATTATTTATGGTATTACGATTATGCCCAGGGTAGTTCCTACTCTCAGATAGGGTTCTATGATACGAATGGACCCGCGGGGAGCTCTGTTTCCGGGGCCAGAAAAGCGGACATCAATTTGTCCGGCTTCACGGTCATCGGCGGCATTAAATTGAGTCTCTAGCCGCTGCATCCGTTTTGGATGAGAACATAAAGAAGATTCAATCCCTATAATACCCGATCGAAAAAAAGCTCACCCAGTGCCGGAGCGAAAACGGCGCGGTCGTTCCCATCCCCATTTTCTTGAGCGGGAGGACACCCTCGCTGTACGTATCAGAATAGCGGAACAGGCGGCCGAGGAGCCGTTTGTTCTCGACTAGACGGACGATCTTTTCGACGGCCAGAAGCCCAAACGGCACCGAATACTTTCCGCACCAATAGGTATTTCGATAATCCGTATACGTCGCTCCCCAAAGTTCCTTGGTCAGGCCTTGGATTTTTGAAGCGTCGAGAAAATCCGTAAGGTATGCGGCGATCAGGCGTCGATCGAGCGCAAGTGCCGTCTCCCAGGCCCTTTCCCCTTCTCCAAACGGCGAGTTGTTGAAATCCTTTCCATAATGATTGCCGTCGGAAGAAATAAGAAAGGCAATGTCCTTCCCGGCCTCTAGGCCCTTCTCTTTCATATAGCCGGCGATGGCCTCGGCGAGCCGGCCGGAGATTTCCTCCATTTTCTCGAACGGCATGGGAGCGATCATGATGGGGGTGATCTTGATGTCGGGGTTGAAATACTGGAGGAATGGAAGCAGGGCCTCGATCGAGTGCTCGAGCTCATGGGCCCGGTTGCTGACCAGAAAGATATTTTTATCGAGGTGCGACTTGATGGTTTCGCGGAGCGGCGACACGACAATGGGTTTCAAGAGACCCGACCAAACAGGGTATTCATCAAGGATCAGGACGCTCTGTGGATCTTTGATCTCCTTGCGCACCGCGCCGTGCGTGACACCGAAAATGACGACCTCCCTCGTCCGCAGGATTTTGAAGAGCGGGTAGTAAAGGCGGCCCGCGTAGAGATAATCGTCATGAGGCGAAATGGCGGCGACAAGGCCCTCTGATTTGAAGCTTCCCTTCTCCTGCGCCTCGAGGAATTCGACAAGCGTCTTCATGCTTGCCGGGTTCCAGCAGAAGCCGACGTCGTCCTTGATCGGTCGCGCCTCCTGTCCGGCCAGGCCGGCGACGATCCCAAGAATCATCAAGAGCTTCAGCGGCCGTTTCATGGGTATCTCTCCTTCTCAAGCGCCCGTTCGTCCCCGAATCATGAACGGGGCTTTTGACTCTGAAGAGTATTATACTAAAAAAATGGCAATGGCGTAAAAAAGGGGGATAGCTAAAACGCCCCCTCTGAAGCAAAGAAATTCAAAAAATAATTGTTAGGTCTGCGGAATTTTGCAGAATACCAAGTTCACTTCTTTTCAGTCTTGGCAGCTTTTTCGGTCTTTCCTTCGGCACCGGATTTTTCAACGATTTTTCCGGCTGGATCGATCGTCACTCCCATTGTCTTCTCTTTGACCTGGATCGAGAGTTCAAATTGCTTGACATCGCCCTTCGTCAGCGTTTCGGCCTTGATGATTTTGTAGCCGGGGTATTCCTTAGCCAGGGTCTGCTGAACGGCCGCGGGCAGATCCGCGGGCAGGATTGCCTCTTCGATCTCTGCAGCCTTGCCGTCGGCGGTGTAGAGAAGATCGCGATTGAGTTTTCCGTCAACGCTTTCGACCTCATAATAGGTCACGCCCTTTTCAGTCTCTTTGCTTGTCCCCTTGATCACGGCATTGGGATAGGCCGTTTTGAACGCGGCAAGAACCGCTGGGGGGAGGATCTTGAGGTCCACGACGGCTTCCTTGCCCTTAATCGCCTCTTCTTTTTCTCCCGCCTCGGCTTTCTCTTCCTTTTCTTCCTTCTCCCCCTTCTCGACCTCTTCACCCTTCTCTGCTTTCTCTGCTTTTGCTTCGATTTCCTTGGCCTCTGCTTTTTCGACGTTCGCCGCCTTAGCTTTGACCTCGGCTTTGGCCGGGGCCGCTTCTTTCGCCTTTTCTTTGCAGCTGATGGCGAAGACGAACGCCAGCGCGACCAGGATCACCACAAAACTCTTGATTTTCATTCGTTTCTCCTCGCTTTTTAATAGCCTTTGGGCTCGGATTTTATTATGATGAATCCGAAAATAAATTACAACTTAAGAAACCTATAAGAAATCTTCAGGATTGCGGAGAGCAGACGAGAATCGATATTCGAAAATAAGGAGTCCCCATGATCCGGAAAAAGAATCTGATCGTGGCCGTGGCCATTCTGTTGCTATGCACGGCCAGCGCCAGGGCTCAGGCCCGCCCCAACCTGGCACTCCAGCGCGTGATCTACAACACGATGAAGACCATGGCCAAGCCCCAGGGGGAGCTCAAAGACAAGCTCGACGCCGTCGATAAAGAAATGGCGGAAGCGGCGCGAGCGGGCAGAACCGGCGAAGTGCGCCGCCTGTTGGCCAAAGGCACAACGCTTCTCGCGGGCCGGGAATGGACCGATGCCCTTGAATTCTCGAACTCATTGGTTTTACGCGCCGAGGAAGTCTGCCTCGATTCGAGCCCACCCTGCACGGTCCGTCTCGAACAAATCTATGCCCCGCGAGTCCAGCTGAGCAGTCCCCTGACCGTCCGGATAACACTGCACAAGCTGGGACGCGCGCAGTGGGGAGTCCAGACGGGTGAAAAGGTGAAGGATCTCGGACAACAGGACGGAGTGGGTCGCGACCTCCAGGATGATCCTTGCCGGATTGAGCTCGACCTCTCGGGCATCGAGGATGGGACCTATCTCCTTCAGGCAGAGATCCTGGAGAAAGAACGATCCCTGGGCACCACCACCCTCCTCATCGGTCTATGGAAGGGGCTGTCCGAACGGCTGCGTTCGATAGAAGTTGATCTTAAAAAAATCGAAGGGCTTGATTCTTTTCGTGCCGATGTACTCTATCCGGCCGATCACATCCGCAGCGTGAACCGCGGGCGGTTCGAGATGGGAACATTTCAGGTTTCGGCGGAGCTCGAAGCTGCCGAGGATGTCCTGACCTCGATCAAAAACGGGAAGGACCCGTTCGCAGGCAGAACCGGAGACATGAAAAGGCACTATTTCCTGGAAGGCGCAAACGAGATTATGCCATACCGGGTGTACGTGCCGAAGATGTACAACGGCAAGACCGCATTTCCACTGATCATCGCGCTTCACGGCCTCGGCGGCACGGAAGACTCCTTCTTCGACTCGTATGACAAGCAGGTCCCCAAGCTCGCCGAGGAGCGCGGATATATTGTGGCGGCGCCGCTCGGATATCGGGTGGACGGCTTTTACGGCATGAGTCTGCCCGGCAATTCCGAGGATGCGGGCGTCAAGCGCAGGAGGGAGTACAGCGAAGAAGATGTCATGAGCGTGCTCGCCCTGATGCGGCAGAATTACAGAATCGACGAGTCCCGGATTTACCTCATGGGCCACTCCATGGGCGCCATCGGGACGTGGCACCTGGGAGCGAAGTATCCTGAGATCTGGGCCGCTCTAGCTCCGTTCGCGGGATTTGGGGACCCCTCCGGCGTGGCCAAGATGAAGCATATCCCCGAGATTGTCGTCCACGGGGCCGCCGACGCTACGGTGCCCGTGGCCGGCTCACGGGCAATGGTCGCCGAGATGAAGAAGCAGGGAATCCAGGTTCAATACATCGAGGTCCCGAAGGGAAATCATATCGACATTGTCGTGCCGAACTTGGGCGCCGTCTTCAACTTTTTCGACAAGCACCGCAAAGTCAATGCGAAAGTTTCCGGGAAATAAAAAAGGGCACGATCCAAGGATCCCTTTAGCCAAGTATTTATAACGTTGTCTTTGTGCGGGAGCGCAATAAGAGAAAATAGACGGTCGGCGTGGCCACGAGAGAAAGCAGCACGGAAATGCAGAGCGAGCCGATGACGGCGATGGCGAGCGGCTTGAGCATGTCCGCCCCGGAGCCGATGCCATAGGCCAGAGGCAGCATGCCGAGCGCCGCTGCCAGGGATGTCATTAAAACAGGCCGCAGACGGCGCCGCCCCGACCGGACAAGGGCTTCCGTAAGATCGCATCCCTCGGCCTGAAGGTGTTTCACATAATCGAGCATGAGGATACCGTTCTTGGCTACGATTCCGATGCCGATGATGGCGCCCAGAAGCGAGACGACGTTCAACGACGTCCCGGTGATCCACAGCGCCAGAACCGTCCCGAACATGGCCAGGACGGCCCCGAAGACGATAGATACGGGCTCAAAAAACGAGCCGAATTCTAAAAGCATAACGGTGAAAACAAGAAAAATAGCCATGAGAAGCACAAACATCAAGTTACGGAAAGACTCCTGCTGCTGCTCGTAGAGCCCGCCGTATTCGATCGTCCCGGGCGGGATGGATGTATCCTTGCTCAGCGTGTCGCGGATTTCGGCCATGACGCTGCCCATGTCCCTGCCCTCAAGCCTGGCCGTGACGGCCACATCCTGCCGTGAGTCTTCGCGCCGGAGTTCGAGCTGTCCCGGCTCCTCGACGACATCCACGACTTGCGATAGCTTGACCAGCACTCCTTCGGGCGTTCGTAACGGCAATTCCCGAAGGTTCGTCAGGCGGTCGATATGCGATGGATCGACCTTAACCCTGATCTCGACCACCCGATCCCCTTCCAGCACCGAGGACGCCGTCCGGCCCAGCATCGCCGTATTTACGGCCGCGGCTATGTCATCCGCGCTCAAGCCGAATCGCCGTGCGTCCAGCGAGCGGGGGCGCAAGCTGATCGTCGGCCCCGTATAGACTAGTCCGTTGAACGTGTCCACGACGCCCTTAATTTTTTTGATCTGTTCTTCGACATCGGGCGCCTTTTTCTCGAGCCAAGCCTGGCTGGTCGAAAACAACTTCACTTCGATGGGCTGGGGCGCCCACATCAAATCGCCGATCAGGTCGCCCAGGATTCCCGGAAATTCCCAGGTCAGCCCGGGCAATTCGGTGTTAAATCTTCGCCGCAATTCGGAGATTACATCCGCGGTTTTTCGTTTGCGGCCGGTTTTGAGCTTAACCAGGAAATCTCCCGTGTTCGGCTCGGCTATGGACAACGCCAGCCGGGCGCCGGTGCGGCGCGAATAGCTTTCTAGCTCCGGAATCGTCCGCAAAATTTTTTCCGCTTGTAAAAGCTGGCGGTGCGTCTCGGCCAGGCTCGTTCCCGGCGGCGTGAAATAGTCGATGACGAACCCGCCCTCGTCCATCGGCGGCAGGAATTCGCTGTCGAGACGGCCGTAAAGAAAGATGCCGGCCAAAAGCACGAGGCCGCAGGCGCCCAGGGTGAGCCAGCAATGTTTGAGCGCGGGACGAACGGCAGTTTCATAGATGCGGATGACACGGCGGAGCAGAAAGCCCCCTTGCTCGGCCTGCGGTCGGGGCTGATCCTTCTTACCGAGTCGGATGAACCAAGCCGCTAACGACGGGGTCAACGTGACGGCAAGAAGCAAGGACGTCAGCAGCGAAACCACCATGGTCATGGCCAAAGCGCGGAAGAAGACCCCCGTGATGCCTTCAAGAAAAGCGAGGGGAATGAACACAACGACCGGCGTCAGAGTGGACCCGACTAGCGGCCGGAAAATTTCGCCGATACCCTCCTGGACGGCTTCGAGTCGGCTCATACCTGTCATCAATTTGGTGTGGATCGCCTCGACGACGACGATGGCGTCGTCGATGACCAAGCCGATGGCCGCGGCGATGCCTCCCAAGGTCATTAAATTGTAGGTGAGCCCGGTGATCTTCATAGACAGGAGCGTGATCAGCACGGTGACCGGAATGACCATCGTCGCCACAAGCGTCGTCCCCCAATTTTTTAAGAAGAAAAACAGGATGAGCACGGACAGGATCAGGCCGAAGAAAATGGCTTCCCAGACGCTCGCCACCGAGGCGCGAACGATTTCCGATTGGTCATAGAAAAAGGCAAGCTTCATGTCGGGAGGGAGTTCTTGTTTTAGCTCTCTCAATTGCCTTTTGAGCGCCTGGGCGATGTCCAGGGTACTGCCGTCGGGCTGGCTGCGAACATTGAGAAGGACCGCGGCTTCGCCGTCGGCCGTGACGACATTGAAGACAGGCTCCGGTCCCCGCACGACTTTAGCGAAATCCCGGACACGAACCGGATGTCCTCCGACGTAGGTGACGACGAAGTTTTCGATGTCCGGGATCGAATGCACCCGGCCGTCAACCACGGTCAGATAGAGCGTATGGTTCTCCTCGTGCATGCCGGCCGACGCCACGAAATTGTTGTTGGTCAGGGCATCGGTGACCTGGGACAACGCCAGATTGGCCGCTGTGAGCCGGAGGGGATCGACGACGATATGGAATTCCGGAGTCCGGCCGCCGACGAGGTCGACGCGGGCCACTCCAGGAATCCGAAGAAACCGCAGTTTGAGGTTATAGCGCGCCGTCTCCCAGAGCTCTGTGATCCCGCGCGTATTGCTGGTGAGACTGACGCCGATGATGGGAAACGCCGAAAAGGTCAGCCGGAAGACCGTGGTCTCGGCCGTCGCCGGCAGCGTGCTGCGGATCTGCGAAAGCCGGCTGAGCACAAAGAGCTCGGATTCGATCATCTTGACTTTCCAGGTGAAAAAAACGCTGATCTCCGCCGAGCCCCGTCCCGTGAACGAGCGGACTGTGACCACGCCCCGGATATCCTTCATCGCCTCTTCGATGGGACGGGTGATGGTGGCCATCATTTCGTCGGCAGGCATCACCCCGTTGTCCGCGAGAATGACGACACGCGGAAAGTTCGTTTGGGGGAAAACTGACGAGGAAATGGTGACGGCCGCATAGATTCCGCCCAAACAGAGGGCGATGCTGATAAAAACGATGGACAGCGAATAGCGGGTGGCGAATCGACCTATCATCTTATTGCCCGATGATCCGGATCTTCGTTTCCCTGGGGAGGCTGTAGGCGTCTTCGGTGACGATGGTCAAGCCTTCCTTCAGACCTTCGCCGGCGACTTCGACAAGGCCGGCTTCTCGAAGGCCGAGCTTGACGGGCTTTCTGACGGCCCTACCGCCTTCAACCAGCACGATCGCGCCGCTTTCGCTTCCCACGGAATCGGATATCGCGGCGGCTTCTGGGACGGCCAGGCAGTTCGGATGCTCTTCACAGACGATGCGAACGCTCAAGAATTGGCCGGGATGGAATCCGCCGCCCGCGGGAACCGAGATCCGGACCGGCAAAGTGTCGGTCTTTTCATCGATCTTCGACCCGATGTAGATCACGGCTCCTAAAGCGGCTCCGGCGATTTCGAAGTGCGCCGACTGTCCGACCTTCAACAATGCGGCTTCGCGGCTGGGAACGCTCACGGCCGCGACGAGGCGGTCAAGGTCGATGATCGTGGCCAGCACCGTATTGAGCTCCACGGCTTCGCCGGGCTCGATGTTGATCTTGACCACTGTTCCCGCAAGGGGCGCCTGGACCTTGAGAAGGGCGAGATCGGTCTCGGCAGCCGCGAGCTCGCTGCGGGCCGCGTTGAGCTGTTGTTCGGCCTCCAAATAGCTCTTCTTGGACGTTCCTTCCACCGGCAGCAGCTTTTTCTGCCGCTCGAAATTCTCTTCGGCAAAGGCCAAGGCTTTTTTCGCTTTTTCATAAGCGACATCGGCGACGCGGCTGTCCAGCCGGAAGAGCACTGTCCCCTTGGCCACACTCTGGCCTTCGTGACAATCGATATGGGCAACGACGCCCGCTACGGGAGAGGCCACTTCGGCGTCGGCGGGGATGCGTCCGGCACCCGCGGGCTCCGGCTCCACGGCCCCATAGGCCGTGACAAAACGATGGAGCGTCGCTCGCGAGATTTTTCCAACATGGACGGCCATATCGGCGGCCGTTTCTTCACTTTCTCCGCCCCCTTTGGGCTTGACGAATTTGATAAAAATCACAACAGCCAACACCACCGCCGCGAGAATGATCACACTGATCCACGTCCGGCGTTTACTCATCCTTTCGCTCCTTCGCTTGCCCGGAGGTTCTTCCCGGCGTTTCCAAAAACCATTCCTTAAGATCGAGCGGGCTCTGTATGGCGTTCTCCAGCTCTCCGATCGCCTGTTGCGCTTTGACAAGAGCGTCCAACCGGGCCAGCGCGCTCGAGGCGAGCTCCAGCTGAATGCCCAGGAGTTCGAGCCTGGAAATATCTCCGAGCTCAAAGCGGGCTTTGGCAGAAGCTTCCTGCTTTTGGAGATTCGCCAAAAGGTCGTCGGTAGCCTTCACCTTTTCGACTGCCGACCGGGAGGCCGCCGTGGCACTCTCGATCTCGCCGATCACTCTGGCTTGAAGCGCCAAGAACCTCGCCGCAGACTCCGCGCGCCGGGCCTCGGCTTCGGCGATCGGACCCTTGTTCCGGCTCAAAACAGGCAGGATCAGGGACAATCCCAAGGTCCATTTGTTGTCCGTCTGGTCGAGCTGGTAGGCCGGGCCAAGGTTGATATCCGGATATTGTTTGGCAATCTCGAGCCGCAAAGCGGACTGGGCGGCCTCGTATTCTGATAGCGCGCTGAGAATATCGGCCCGGTTGACCAGCGCTCGGCGGCGGATCTCGTTTGAGGGAAGATCGGACCGGACCTGGCCGAGTTCATCGAATGAAAGCGCGGCGCCATCCAAGGCTTTGACCGGGACGCCGAGGGCATCGGCAAGATGGACTCGTGCTGAGACGCTCTGGTTAGCGGCGTCGAGCGCCGCCAGTCGGCTGTTGTCGAGCGCAATACGGGCAAGCGTGACTTCGGCGGGAGAGACCTCTCCGACGGCCAACTGGGCCTCGAGGATCCGCACGTTTTCTACCTGGATCGATTGCTGCAGGTTGAAGAGAGATTCCATTTCCCTTGCCGCGTAGAGATCAAGCAGCGCTTGGCGCAAGCGGCTCCGGACTTCCCAAGCGACGGAAAAGATTTTGAGGCGCGCGGCTTCCGAAAGATGCCGAGCTTGCGAGATCCGATAGCCCCTTTTGCCGGCGGTTTCGATCGGGATCTCTAGAGCACCTTCTGGGATCCAGGGGGTGACCTCCGAGACCGGCGTCGTGCTGTTGTATCCCACGAGGACGCTGCCGATAGGGTTGGGACGTTCCCCTGCCGTTATCCGTCCGGCTTGAGCGACCCCCCATTGGGCTCGGGCCACGTCCAAGTCGGGATGATAATAAAAAGCCGCCAACGTGAGCGCATGAAGGTTCCAAGACTGCGGCGGCCATTCTTTGAGGCTTTGTTTAGTGAAGAGAAAATTCCGCAGTTCCGGCGCGTCAAGCCTTCGCGCCTCAAAATCGTCAAGGACTTTGGAGGCGGTGATCGGTTTGGGCTGAAAACGGACGCAACCGGCCGCCAGGAGGATGATGAAGCATAGATAAAAGACTTGCCGGAGGCGTTTGATCTTCGAGCTAAAGATGAGAATCTGATGTCCTTGGAATATCTTAGTCATCTTGTCCGCTTGGCTTTTTCTTAGACTGAGCTTTCCATTATATCCCAAGCAAACGTTTCGCCGTCAATATAAATTTAACCGCTTCTTTAGACGTCACGATATCCGGATGTCTTCCATTTTTTAGGAGTACATCGATGTCGGGTTTGTTGAGTGTGTTATTGATTCAGCTTGGGTTGGCCGGATACTCTTGGAACCCTCTCGAGCGGTCTCCCCAGCAAGCCACGACGCATCTCAACCGCTCTTTTGATATCGTCGATAGGCCTCCCCGACGCGGCCGGTAACGGCGTCGCCGCGATGGATGTAAAGCCGGTAGCGCAGGACGACCGGTTTCTCCGGCTGAAGGAAGGCAGGCTTGAGACCGGGCCATGACGGATTGAGAACGCCTCCGTAGCTGTTGCGAATAAGCCAGGCGATCGGAAAGCCCGGGTGATCGGGCGAAACGAAAATGGCCACGCCAAGCTCCTGGGTCGACAGGTCCGCCCAGCGGAACGATGTGTTGACGGCATCTTCTTTCTGAACGCCTTGGTCGGTGGTGAGCGTTGCGCCGACGAACATTTCCGCCCCGCGTAGACATAAACCGCCGTAGCCTTTGTTCTGGTCGGGCGCTCCCTGCAGTTCGAGGGGTCCGCCGACGGCTTCCAGATCGAGCTCCAGATCGATCGTCCGGCCGATGCGGTCCGCCGCGTGGATATTGAGCTTGACGATTTCTCTCGCCACGATCTCCCGGCCGTCCAGCTTCCAGACATTTTCGACGCTCAGCTCAGCCGCGTCCTTCTTCGCTTCGCGCTTCAGCCAGCGGACGAAATGCTGCCGCAAAGAGGGCGAAGCCGGATGCCAAGTCTGAGTGTCCTGACCGCGCGTCTTGACGACCGGCCAAGTCCAGAACACGCCGTGATGATGGAGATGGTCCTTGGGAAAGTCATAAGTCAGCGCCCGGCCGTCGGGCGAAAAGAGGGGATGGATATAGCAGGACCGGACGTATTTAGGGTCGATCCCCTCCTCGAGCTGATCGCCGAAGCGGTAGGTTAGCACATCGTTTCGGCCGTCCCTTAGCGTCAACGTCCCGCGAGCGGCGTCCTCGATAAATTGCATCTGGGCCGAGCCGTCTGCCGCTAAAACGCCGATCAAGCCGATCAACCGCATGGCCAAACCCGCTGTTTTCATGGTCGCTCTCCTTGTCGATTCAGGTCCGGAGGAGCTTGTCGCCGCCGCTGCGTTTCATGAGTTCAGCGACTTTATTCTCATCGACCTCGACGCCCAAGCCCGGTCCCTCGGGCACATAGGCCAGCCCATTCTCGATCCGCAGCGGTCTTTTCAAAACGTCGCCTGACAGAAACTGCGGCCCATTGAGCGCCGCGGGTTTCTTCAACCCGAAGGCCCCGAAGAGGCCGAGCGCGGCGGCCAGCGAGATGTCCGGGTCGGTCAGTCCGCTGCCCAGCCAGGTCAATTTATGCTCGAGACAGATCTCGATCTGGCGTCTGGCCGAGGCCAACCCGCCGCAGCGCGCAGGTTTCATGGCAACTCCGTCAAGCATGCCAAGTTTGATGAACTCTTCAAGGTCGATGGGCGAAACGACCCCTTCATCCATGAGGATAGGCAGGGCGCCTTGCTTCTTGAGGGCCTGGTAGCCGCTGACGCGATTAGGACGGAGCGGCGATTCGAGGACATCGACGCCGGCATCGGCCAGCCGCGGCGCCGCCCGCAGCGCCGTCTCAGGATCGTAGCCGCCGTTGGCGTCGGCCCACAAAAACGAATCCGGGGTCCGGCGGCGGACCTCGCGGGCCAACGCGACATCGAAAGCGGGATCCGGAGCGATCTTGATATTGAAGTTCCGGCAGCCGCGTTTTTTTCCTTCGTCCATGACGGGCCCGACCTCATCGAGCTTCTTCACATTGACCGTCCAGCTGATCATGATCGGACCGCCGGCCTGCTTTCCCCACATGCCGGCGAGCGATCGGCCCAGCCGCTTTCCGGCCAAATCATGCAGAGCCAGGTCGATCCCGGCGCGGCTGATGGGCATGCCGGTTGAAAAACCAGGGGCGATGGCCTGGTCCATTGCGGCGTGGGCTCCTTCGATATCGGCCGAGTCGCGCCCGACAAGCACCGGCGTATAATAATCGCGCAACACGACGACCGAAGTCTCCAGCGTCTCATAGCTCCACTGGGCGATGGGCACGGCTTGACCCCAGCCGACTGTGCCGTCATCGGCCGTGACCTTGACGATGACTGCAGGCCGGCCGGCCGAGCCGTGCGGCCCTACGAAGAACTTAAAGTAGCCGGTCATGGGATAGTAAAGAGGAAACAAGTCGATCCGGGCAATCTTGGTTTTGGAAGGCGCTGGCGCAATCAGAGAGCGCGATAAGCCCAGCGCTGCAGCGGCTGTGGAGGCTGTGCGAAGAAACTCGCGCCGGTTCATCACCGTCCCTTGCCTTCGACGTACTGCTGATACCGCTCAGCGACCCGCCCGGTCTTCACATCGCCCCCATGGACGAGCACGCCCACGCATTGCGCGATCGACTCGCCTTTTTTTAGCGTGAAGGGCTTGCCGCTGCGATCGTCGGGACGCCGGGGGCCGAAACATCCATATTCTCGCGTCAGCCAGCGATGGTCTTGGCCGTCAGGCCGCTGAAAAACAGCCACGCCCGCGGTCTCGCCATCGACGGTATTTGAGTAATCGATCCACAAGGCAACCTTCATGTTGGTGGCCTCCTGCCCCATGGCGCCGTTGCTCGCGGTAATCGCCCCCCCGCTCTCGCCGCTCCACCGTGTTTGGAGGCGAAGATACGGCCATGCATAATGCACCTCATCGCTGACAAACTCCACATCGCCGCCGGTGGCAATCAAGGTGAAGGTGATGTCGAGAAGATATTCACCCTCTTCCATTGCCTGAACGACCATATGGCGGCGTTCTTCGAGCATTGTCTGCCGGCCGTCCATCTCCCAGAAAAGCTGGGCGTCGATCACCGCTCGGCCTTCTCCGCTCTCCATGCGGGTAAAATCAACATGCCGGATATGATCGCGAAAGGGAGGTCCATAGGTCTTCGACTCCATCTCCTTGCCTGTGTACAGTGCGTTGTAGGTGCTGACCTGCCTCCCACCGTCCAGCCGGACGGTGTCCGCAAACCAGAACGACCGGTGGTGCGGATATGGCTCAGTCTGCTGGACCAATATGTTCTTCCCCAAAGGGCTGTTCATCGGCCAATAGTGCGGCAGGTCGAGGGTCTCGGCATATTGATAGACGAACGCTTCTCGTCCATCGATCACGACCTGGAGCCGCCCGGCAGTGTCATCGCGCCGCAGCTCGATCGTGGGTGGACCGGCCCGGGTTCCGGCCGCCAGGACAATGCATAGACAACCGGTCGGCCACATGATTCGACACCTCATTCAGCCTCGCCTCCTGATCAAACGGTCCACGGCTCGCGATGAACATAGTCCAGCCAGCGGTTGGCCTCGTCGTCGCCAACGAACTGCTCGGACTGGGGATCCCACTTCAGCTTACGGCCAAGTTTCATGGCGATGTGCGTCATAAGGCAAACGGTGTTCGAGCGGTGTCCGATTTCCTCGGGCGTCACGGGCGCCTTGCGGCTGCGCATGCACTCCAGGAAGTTCTTCATGTGGTTTGTGCTGCGGTAGAGCTTGATTTCTCCTTCGCCGGCCTGTTGCCGGAGGATCTCCGGGTCGGAAGCCTGGATCTCTGTCCGCGTGACGAAGATCCAGCCCCGGTCGCCCTCGAAACGAACGCCGGCCGGGTCGCCCGATTCCATGAAGAGACGGACGCCGTTGGCATACAGCGCCTCGGCCTGGAAGGTGGTGTGGACATCGAACAGGCCCCGGTCCGGAAATTCGGCTTTGGCCTCGATCTCGACCGGACCGGTGTCGTCCGCCCCGTTGCCCCATTGGGCAATGTCGTTCATGTGAGAGCCCCAGCCGGTGATCATGCCCCGGCTGTAGGCTTCGATCTGGAGCCATCCCGGCCGGTCATAGCCGATTTGCGGATGAACGCGGTCCTCTGTGAACGGCGCTTCCGGCGCCGGGCCGAGCCAAAAGTTATAGTCGAGGTATTTCGGGACGGGCATCGGCCGCGGATCGCCCGGGCCCTGATCTAGGGGAAGCCGGGCGCGGATCGTGTTCAGCTTGCCGATCCGCTGGTTGCGCGTCAACTCGCAAGCCATCAGAAAATACACGGACGAGCGCTGCTGAGAGCCGGTCTGGAAAACCCGATTGTTTCGGCGCACGGCTTCCACGAGCTTCCGTCCTTCGGCGATCGTGTAGGTCAGAGGCTTTTCCAGGTAGATGTCTTTGCCGGCATTGGCCGCAGCGATGGCGATCGGCGCGTGCCAATGGTCGGGCGTGACCACAAGGACCCCGTCGACGTCCTGGCGGGCCAGCAGCTCGCGGAAATCCGAATAGACGTCACAGCCCTTGTAACCGTCTTTGCCCTGCTCCTTGGCATAGATCTTGTCCACCAGCCATTGGGCGTCCTCGCGTCGGTGGGCATCGACGTCGCACACGGCCACGACCCGCGCTCCCGCCTCAAGGCCGCGATAAATCAACTCCTGCATATCGCCCCGGCCCTGCCGTCCGACGCCGATGCATCCCAACAGCAGCGTTTCGGAGGGGACCGTTTGCCCGAACAATACTCTCGACGGAACGATCGCCGGGGCGATCGCCGCGGCCGCAGCAACCTTAAGAAAATTTCGGCGAGTGATGCCCATCCGCTGATCTGACCGAGACATGTTTCTCTCCCTTCCGGAAGTTCGGAATCGCTGAAGCACCGGTTCGGCGGCCCTCCCCTCCCGGAACTCAACGACCATCATTTGAAGCTATCATGCCGGAATTATCGTTGTCAATGGAATGGGCCACCTTGCCGTCGAATCTCCGGAGGGCCGACGGGGCTGATAATTAGCCAAAAGGCGAGAGCATTCAACGAAATCTAAAAAAAGTGCCGATTCCCGACGGGTGGCGTGGTTCGGGGGCCCCCCGGACACTCTTGGAGGAGGACCCTTTCACTGGGTCCCCCTCCAACAGGCGGCGAAAATACCCGCCCGCCCTGCCACCCCTCCAAGGAGCATCCTCCCATGAATTCATCGCCGGATGCTCCTTGGAAAGGAGGCAGAGAGCGAAGCGATCGTTGGAGGGAAACCCGGAATAAGGGTTTCCCTCCAAGAGTATCCGACAGGACCCGTCGGGCGTTTCTATCTGTAATATTAGGCATCTTATTCGCCCTTGATTTCAGGCCGGGTCTAGAATAAGATTTTCCCGTTTGAATCGGGGCCGTTGCCCATGCTAGGAGTCGCCGGCGCCATGACCGAACAAAACACGAATTCACTATCAAGCCTTCCCGCTTCGCGTCGTTTCCTACCTTTGTTGCTTGTCTTATTCGCCGGCAGCGGTTGTGCCGCCTTGATCTATGAAATCGTCTGGCTCCAGTTGCTGCAGCTGCTGATCGGTTCAACCGCAGTTTCCCTGGCCGTCTTGCTGGGAACATACATGGGCGGGATGTGTCTGGGCAGCCTCGCTTTGCCGCGCCTCATCTCGACGCGCTGGCATCCCTTGCGCGTTTACTCTCTGATTGAGCTGGGAATCGGGATCCTGGGGATCGCAGTTTTGTCCGGCATGCCTTTTGTGGTCCGGTTCTACACGGCGAACGCAGGCCATGGCTTTTTGGGGATTCTGCTGCGAGGTGGGGTCAGCGCTATCTGTTTGCTTCTGCCCACCATGTTGATGGGAGCAACGCTGCCGGCCATAGCGCGGTGGGTTGAGACAACGCCCCAGGGAATCTCGTGGCTGGGATTTCTCTACGGCACGAACACGGCCGGGGCCGTACTCGGTTGTCTACTGGCGGGATTCTATTTGTTAAGGGTCCACGATATGGCAACCGCAACCTGCGTCGCGGCCACCATCAATGGAATCGTGGCATTGCTCAGTCTCGGCTTATCCATGCGATCGCTGCACAGCGCTTCGGCCGGCGAGCAGAGGCAGAGTGTCGCGATCCGAATACCGGGGGCCTGGTCCGTCTACGTCGCGATCGCGTTGTCCGGGCTGTGCGCGCTCGGCGCCGAGGTCGTATGGACACGGCTGTTGTCGCTCATGTTGGGCGCGACGGTTTATGCATTTTCCATCATTCTGGCCGTATTCCTGGCTGGACTGGGAATCGGGAGCGGGTTCGGCTCGGCGTTGTCTCGGGGCAAAGTGCCCCCTCGGATTTTGCTCGGCTATTGCCAAATCCTTTTGGCGGCGGCGATTGCCTATGCCTCTTATATGCTCGCCAAGTCCCTGCCCTATTGGCCGATTAACCCCGCCCTGGCTAGAAGTCCCTGGTTCATTTTTCAAGTAGACCTCGTCCGGTGTCTCTGGACGATCTTGCCCGCGGCGTGCTTGTGGGGAGCGAGTTTTCCGCTGGCATTGGCGGCCGCGGCTTCCCCGGGACAAGACGGGGGACGGCTGGTCGGAAGAATCTATGCATCCAATACGACCGGAGCGATCGTCGGGGCCATCGGTTTCAGCCTGATTGTCATCCCTTCCATCGGAACACAACAGGCGCAGCGTCTTATGATCGGGCTATCGGCCGCCGCCGGGCTCGTAACGTTTGCGCCGCTGGTCTCGTCGGTCCTGGCCGGGGCCTTCCCTCGGAACACTTCCAAGCCGTCTGTGTTAAAAACCGCAGGAGTTGCCTCGTTAGCCGTCGCGACGGGGCTTGCGGTGTGGCTCGCCTGGAGCGTTCCCCGGACTCCTTGGGAGCTGATCGCTTACGGCCGTTATCTTCCGACGAAAACCGTCAACGCCCAAGTCCTCTACGCAGGCGAAGGCATGAACGCTTCGGTCGCCGTCACAGAGCTCGAGGGAGGGATACGGAATTTCCACGTCAGCGGACGTGTTGAAGCCTCGAGCGACGCGACGGATATGCGGATCGAAAGGATGTTGGGGCATATCCCGGGGCTGTTCCACCCGGAGCCCAAGTCGGTCCTCGTGGTGGGATGCGGGGCGGGCGTGACCGCCGGGACATTTGTCCTTTACCCCAGTGTCAAGAGAATCGTCATCTGCGAGATCGAGCCGCTGATTCCACGGGTTGTCGCCCGCTACTTCGGGCCGGAGAACTACGACGTCCTGGATGATCCCCGCGTCGAAGTGGTCTTCGACGATGCCCGTCATTATATCCTCACGACAAAGGAGAAGTTCGACATCATCACGACAGACCCGATCCATCCCTGGATCAAAGGCTCCGCCACCCTGTATACGAAGGAATTTTTCGGCGTGTGCAAGGCCCATCTGAACCCCTACGGGATCATGGCCTTGTGGGTCCCCTTTTATGAGAGCACGCTGGAGACTGTCAAGAGCGAAATGGCGACATTTTTCGATATCTTTCCCGATGGAACCATCTGGAGCAACGACATCGTCGGCCAGGGCTATGATTCGGTTGTGGTGGGCAAGTCGGAAGGGTTGAAGATCAACGTGGATGAACTCGAAGAACGCCTGGACCGCCCGGACCATCAAGCGATTAGGCAGTCGCTTGTGGAAATAGGATTCAAGTCCGCGGTCCAGATGCTGGCGACCTACGCCGGGCAAGCCTCCGATTTAGGAACCTGGCTGAAGGGTGCGGAAATCAATCGAGACCGGAACCTGCGGCTGCAGTACCTGGCGGGTTTGGGACTGAATTCCTACCTAAGCGGTTTCATTCTCAATGACCTGATTTCCTTTAGCAAGTTTCCCGAGCAGCTTTTTGTCGGCTCCGATAAATACGTCCAGGCCCTGAGGACAGCGCTCGGGAAAAGCAAATAGAAAAAATTTCTTTAAGGCCGGATGCTGAGCTGGACCTTTATCGCTCCGTATTCTGTCAGTGGAATATAGCTATAGCGGCTGAGCGGATCCCAGCGCCGCTCCCAGTTTTTGTTATAAACCAGATAAACCTCGTTGCCGGGCGAAATCTGCCAACGCAAACGGATATTCACGCCCAGATTCTTGGACGCGTCGTCATACTGCAAGTAATTCATCAACCCCAGGTTGGGCGAGAGGTAAAAATCCGCCTTGAGTTGATAGGCGTTCTCATTGAAATTCCCCTGGGGCAGTCGTCCACGGATAAGATTGGTCGAAAGCCCCAGCGAGACATATCCTTTAAATTTATAGCTGATGCCGATCTCGGCTTCACTCAGGTGTCCGGAATAGAACTGGCCGAAGTTGTAGCCGACATCCAGATTCAAGGCATAGTGAGAGGGCGAGCTGTATTCAAGCCCGTAACGCAGGAAGTTGTAAGCGTCTTTGGGAATGGTGACTCCCTCGGCCACTTCAAAATTATAAGGGAGAACATCCCGGTTGGGGGTGATATTGAACTCGACCCGGTCGCCTCTCTCGGTCTGAGCACTAAAGGGAATTATCATTATCTCATAAGTCTCGAGCCTGCCCTTCAGGTCCCAATAAAATTGGGGTTCGAACATGAAGTTGAACTGGCGGACCCATTTTCCAAACCAGCCTTTTTCCGGCCGCGGCGAGTAAGCGATTCCGCTGTTGAGCGATTGAACATTATTGCGCGGCAGGAATCCCAGGCCGGGATTCAGGGCATCGCCGAAATAATTGTACGTGAGGGACAGATCCCAGAGGTCATTCGGGTATTCCACCTTCATCCCGAAACCATATGGCTTGCCGGTCTTTTTCTTATTCCAGTTGTAAACGGACCAGACGCCCGTTGAAAAGTTCTTGTTCCCCTGAAATCGCGAGGTGTTGTAGGTAAAATCGAACCCGAGGAGCTGATTGCTTCCGCCCGCGGGATCGCCATTGGTGAAAATCATCCCAACCTTGCTTTCCTCTAAGATGTTCTGGTAGATGCGGCCGGCAAAAAAATTATTGCCGGCCAGCCCGAGCCCCGAAAATTTCTTGGTTTGAACGTCCAGGAAGCCGAGGCTGGTGTTGCCCATTTTGCCGTACAGCTTGGTCCCGAACAGCAGGGGAATCTGGCTTCCCTCGAAGAGCCCGATCCTGCGGCTAAAGAAGGGAATGAAGCTCGTATGGTATTGAAAGCCGGCCGTAGTGCCAAAATTGAATATTTCCGAGCCCTCCAGAAAAAAAGTGCGCTTCTCAGGGTAGAAAAGCGGAAAGCGGGTCAAGTTGATTTGCCGTTCGTCGACCTCGGTCTCGGCGAAATCGGTGTTGTACGAAAAGGCCCCGGCCAGGTTGGGCCTGAAATTTTTATAGACATCGAACCCGCCGTCCAATTTCTGTCGGGCCTCGGAGCCGGGCACATAATCGTTGGAGGCGCTCGCCTTTCCAAACGGCCGGAAGGTGATCCCCATCCCCTGTTTGACGCCGGAAATGCCTTCCATAGGAGCCGCCTCCATGGCATTAAAAAAGAAACTATCCAGTGTTGTTCCCGAGAGCCGAATAATCTCCTGTTTTCTCGGGATATATCTCTCCACGTTCAACCCCCAGTGGTCCAAACTGGGATTGAAGGAGATGGTTTTGAAGGGAATCTTGATTTCGACACTCCAGCCGTCCTCGAGAATCCGGCTTCGCGCATCCCAAATGCCGTCCCAGTTCAAGCTATAGTTTTGGCCGTAAGCCAAGCCTTCGCTCCGAGATCCACGGGCGTTGATAAAAAAGATGTAAGCATTTCGTTTATCGAGAAAAGGGTCGAGGAGAATCCGGACGAGGTCATCGCTCACCTGTTCATCCTCGAAGGCATCATGGGCCATGGTCTGTCCGGAGATTTTGGCGGGCTCGCTGTCAAAACAATGAATTCCCAGATACAAGTTGTCCTGGTCGTAGATGATGCGCAACTCTGTTTTCTCGGTCGGCGCGCTGTCGGGTTTGGGTTCGGCCATCTTAAAGTCAGTGAAAGCGACGGCCAGTTCCCAGACTTTATCATCCAGGATACCGTCAAATTTCGGCCCCTTCTCGACGCGCACGGCCCGGAGGACTTGGGCCGGAGAGGCCGAAAGGAAAAGGCCGCCTATAGATAAAGGAACCAACAACAACATCGCCGCTGTCCACTTCTTTTTCATGAAGATGATCTTCTCTTTGATCTCTCGAGCTAAGGGAAACCCGATTTCCAAAAAAATCAGAAAGCTATTATAGCCGTCTAGAAAATTTATTCAAATAAAGAAATCCCTGGAAATCGACAAGCTATTTACGCAGGAAGCGGTTAAAGAAGTCATCCGACGCGTTGAAGACCATGAGCCACTTCTTGAAGACGAGAAAATCATGGACCTCGTCGGGAAAGACGATCAGCTCGTAATGAACGTTGCGGGCTCGGAGCAGCTGGACGAGTCCGGTCGTCTGGGAGAAGGCGACATTGCGGTCGTCATCCCCTTGGACGAGCAAAACGGGCGACGTCCATTTATCAACGGTCGACACGGCGGAGGCCTTGAAGGATGTGCTGTTGGTATCCAGAGAATTCCCCCAGAGATGCACGCCGGCAATGTCCACCCCGGCTTTGAAGATGTCGGAATTGCGCGAAAGGCCCATGGCGGTCAGCAGGCCGCCGTAAGAAAGCCCCCACAACCCGATGCGGTCGGGGTCCACATCGGGCCGCGACTGCAGATACTTGGCCGCTGCAACAACGTCCTGGTACTCCGAAGACCCTGCCGCGCCGCGATTGGGAGACATCCGAAACTCGCGGCCGTAACCGATGCCCGACCGATAGTTCACCGAGATGACGACATAGCCTTTGTTGGCAAAGTACTGATTAACGGCGTACGCCATATGGTAGAAGAACATGTAGTGATATCCCAGCAGCATTTGCCGTCCGGGACCGCCGTGGGAAAAGAGGATGGCAGGCCGCCGCTCGCCGGGTTGGATGTCTTTCGGCAGGAACAGCTGGTTATGGAACTCCAGTCCGTCTTCGGCCTTGAGAATGACAGACTCTGGGACGGCCTGGGCCTCGAGCGGAAAATCGGTTGGGAGCTTCGGGTTGATGATCTGCGCATTGCCGCCCTGGGCCGGCACGAGTGCAACGCAGCGGGGCCGTTTCGCGTCAGAATAAAAGACCGCGACGCTGCGGCCTGAGGCCAAGGGCGCGGGCTCCGTTTCGATCCCATCGCCCTTGGTCAGCTGGACAGGCGAGCCGCCGGCCGTTGGCGACTGCCACAGGTCCCGACGGTCGATATCGCCGACATTGGTCGTGTAATAAAGTGTCTTGCCGTCCGCGGAGAATCCAACAAACTCGGCCTCGCCATCGCCGGGCGTGAGATTCATCGGGATAGAATCTACGCTTCCTGAAACCGGCACGGCATAGCAATGCCGCCAATTGTTGCGCTCCAATTGAAAGACCAGGCTGTCACCCTCCCAAGTGATCTCTCGGATAGCGCGAAACGACTCGTCATCAAGTGGGTCATGCCATACCTTCTCCCCCTTGCCGGTCTCAACATCGGCCGCCCAGAATGTGAGTGTGTGGCCGTCCGCGAACTTCGCCGTCTGGAATCCGGGCCCCGATGCGATCTGCGGGGATTGGCCCGCTTGAGGCTGAGCCTGTTCTCGAGACGGCGTCGGCCTGAAAGGAGGTTGTCCGGGAGGGCTTGGGGTCTGGGCCGCGGCTGTTATTTGAGCGAAGGCTGATCCCGGCCGCCGGATGAATGCGATCTTCTTACCGTCGCCCGACCAACTCGGGCTGGAATCCCTGTCGACCGAGGGCGCCACGTAGGAGATCTTCCGGCTGGCGAGGTCATAGATGCCAATGAAGCTATGGTCTTGTCTGTCGCTCACAAAAGCGAGTTTCCGGCTATCCGGAGACCAGCGCGGATTGCTGTTGGCGCCCCAGGTTCGGAAGAGGGGTTTCAGCTCTTTGTCATCCCGGCTGGCTGGCATTTGCCCGGCCGGCGGAACGGCCACTCCGAAAATTTGGCCGTCTTTGACAAAAATCACTCGTCTGCCATTGGGCGAGAGCACGGGACTTGCGCCGGCCGCCAGCCGAAAGGGTTTGTCCTCGCGCGTCCGGACGGCCCAGATGGCCTGTTCGCTGCCGTCGGGAAACTGGGATGGGTTGGCGACCCATCCCGACCTGTTTGGGTCGCTGCCGCGGACAAAGACCATAACCGAGCCGTCGTCTGAAATCGACAGGTTGGTCAGGTCGGTCCCGTCATCTTCCATAAAGCCGGTCAGGCGGGCTGGCTTGAAATCGGGCGCTGCGGCCGTGTAAACATTGCGCTTTCCTCGATCAAACTCGAGCCAGGCAACGCGATCGGCCTTTTTCGCCGAGACCAACTGGTAGGAGAATGAGTAGCTCAAGACCTGCTCGAGGCTGAATGGCTTTTGAGCGGAAGCCGGTACGCCGGCGAGCAGGAGAGCCATCAGGCCAAGCCCAATGAACATAAGGATTCGCGATGGTTTCATTATGGACCTCCCGAAAATCCATTGGGGTCGAACCTTCTCATTTCGCCATAATTCAGAGACACGCTCCAAGTTCTATGGAATTTAGCAGGTGTCTCCGAATTTCTCAAAAAATGGAGAAGTCGATTTTGCGGAACGAGCAGGCTTGACCCCACATGACTAGTCTAGCCAGGGACGATCAGCTCTGTCAAACAAAAAAAGGGGACGGTTGAAATAACCGTCCCCTTAATTTTTGACAGACTTCAGGTTCGCCCGAATTCAGGGAATAAAAACAGGTCGGGGAAGCAATCTAGGGGACACGCACGATGGGGTCATGTTCCGAATTCGGTAGCTGTCCCCGAATTGCAATTGTTTTTCGCTTAGAAGCGGCGTCCGAAGCTGCCGCCACCGCGCGGCCCATCCGTACGCGGCTTGGCTTCATTGACCGTCATGTTGCGGCCTTTGAGGTCCCGGCCATTGAGGGCCGAGATGGCCTTTAAGGCCTCGTCCCTGTTCGGCATCTCAACGAAGCCGAAACCGCGCGAATCTCCGGTGATCTTATCCTTGATGATCGCCGCACTCTGGACCGTACCGTACGCCTGGAACACTTCCTTGAGCTCGGTCTCGGAAAGGCTCTGTAAGAGATTGCCTACATAGATATTCATACTCGTCTCCTTTGACGTGGGTTTAACCAGGGGAGGCAAATCCCCAGGTCTCCCTTAAAGATGTGATCTAAATAAAGGAGAGGAGTATGTGACCGATCAGGGCCCGTGCCCCTTCCTTTATTCGATGCGCAAGTTATGCGTGATTCCCGGGCCACCTTCAGTGGCCTGTAATCTTTTTTATTATACCATATTCCGACAATATCCGGAAATGATTAATAAATTGCCTAAAGTGCCGGAGCTCTGAATCGTCCAGGGTCCACGGCGCTCTCTTATCAGGATAAAGGCTTTTCAGAGTCAGGCGTGCTGTCGCTGGAGGGCGGCTCGCCTCCGGCTTCTTGAGCCGGCTTATTACCGCCCAGTCGCCTGAGCCGTTTCTCCTCGCGCCGTCTCAGGCGATCGAGTTCTTTATTTCTCTTCGCGCTCTTGTATGCCCTATTTTTCTTTGGCAAAGCTCCTCCTTCCCCCCATTTTCATGACGGAATATCCGGGGGCATGCCTATAAAAAAAAGGGACGGCCAAAACGGCCGTCCCCTCTCCTTTTTGACAGACTTCGAGTTCGCTCGAATTCGAGGAAACCGAAAAACAGTCTTGGTGCTTTGAATCGGTTCAGAACCGGCGTCCGCCGCCAAAGCCGCCGCGTCCGCTGCCGCCCCGGCCTCCGCCAAACCCGCCGCTGCGCTTCCGGTCGTCCGTGCGCGGACGGGCTTCGTTGACGGTCAGGTTGCGGCCCTTCAGATCTTTGCCGTTGAGCCCGGAAATGGCTTTATCGGCCTCGTCCTTGTTCGGCATCTCAACAAAGCCAAATCCCCGGGACTCGCCCGTGAACTTTTCCTTGATGATCGCCGCCGACGTTACCTCGCCGTAAGCCTGGAAGGCTTCTTTGAGATCCGATTCAGACACTTCCCTTGACAAATTGCCTACATAGATATTCATACTCGTCTCCTTCGACGTGGGTTTGACCCGGGGAGGCAAATCCCCGGATCTCCCTTAAAAATGTGATCCAAATAAAGGAGAGGAGTATGACCGATCAGGGCCCGTGCCCCCCATTCCTTTATCCGTTCCAATGTTTATTGAATCCCTCCCTGTCCCCGTCTCCGGGAACGAAAGAGACTGATTCCTTTCGTTTAAAATAAAAAACCCGGCAACGTCCTACTCTCCCACTCGGCGCCCCGAGCAGTACCATCGGCACCTAAGGGCTTAGCTTCCGTGTTCGGAATGGGAACGGGCGTTTCCCCTTCGTCATGGTTGCCGGGATTATCATCTAATCCGCAATCGAATGACATGATCAGACATTCTTGGGGACACGTGCCAAAATCTGGAGATTTTGGAAAATATCCCCGAATGTCTCTTAATGCATTTTTTGTCTGAATAAACTTTATGGTCAAGCCTCACGGTCTATTAGTACTGGTAAGCTAAATCCGTTACCGGACTTACACATCCAGCCTATCAAACTCGTAGTCTACGAGTGACCTTCAGCCCTTGCGGGAGGGAGATCCAATCTTGGGGCGTGCTTCCCGCTTATATGCTTTCAGCGGTTATCACTTCCGAACATAGCTACCCAGCGATGCTCCTGGCGGAACAACTGGCACACCAGAGGTTCGTCCGTTCCGGTCCTTTCGTACTAGGAACCGCCCCCCTCAAATCTCCTGCGCCTGCCGTGGATAGGGACCGAACTGTCTCGCGACGTTCTAAACCCAGCTCACGTACCGCTTTAACCGGCGAACAGCCGGACCCTTGGGACCCGCTTCAGCCCCAGGATGCGATGAGCCGACATCGAGGTGCCAAACAGTCTCGTCGATATGAGCTCTTGGAGACTATTAGCCTGTTATCCCCGGCGTACCTTTTATCCGTTGAGCGATGGCCCTTCCATACAGGACCACCGGATCACTAAGCCCGAGTTTCCTCCCTGCTTGAGATGTCTCTCTCGCAGTCAAGCTCCCTTATGCCTTTGCACTCTACAGCTGATTTCCAAACAGCTTGAGGGAACCTTAGGGCGCCTCCGTTACATTTTGGGAGGCAACCGCCCCAGTTAAACTACCCGCCTAACACTGTCCCCCCTCCCGATCAGGGAGGTAGGTTAGAATCTCAGAATAGTAAGAGTAGTATCTCACCGTTGACTCCATCCTGGCCGGAGCCAGAACTTCAAAGTCTCCTACCTATCCTGCGTATACGATCCCAAAATCCAATGCTAGGGTGCAGTTAAGGTGCCGGGGTCTTT
>Ga0315282_10000035_pt1:142500-282721 | contig 282721 bp, 202 predicted proteins | sample YL17G07_20_MG_FD_203693 | JGI IMG/M metagenome (GOLD analysis project Ga0315282, IMG submission 203693) | Sediment microbial communities from Yellowstone Lake, YNP, Wyoming, USA - YL17G07_20 | ecosystem: Environmental > Aquatic > Freshwater > Lake > Sediment | place: USA...
ATATCCAGAAAACCATCCGGAAAAGACGCTCTGGATCGGCCTGCTTTTATCGAGAGACCTTGGGCTTTAGGAAAAGACAGACAATATAAGATTTTGGACAGGAAGAATAAAAATGGCCGTCCGCAAAGCTTTTTGACAGAGGAGGACTTAAATCAAACAAGGAGGATATCCGTGACCAACAGAAAGGGTTTTTCCTTAATAGAGAGCCTGCTCAGCCTGACATTTTTCTTGATGATCATCCTATCGAGCTTCGAATTTTTCGGAACGGTGCGAAAGATTTTTTTTCGCCTAAAGGACGCCCAGGACTCGAGCGAAAGCGTGGCCGCGGCGCTGGAAAAAATGAGGATCGATGTCCTTCATGCCGGACGGGGGCTGACTCAACCAATGAGCCTGGGAATTGTCGGCGGCATCGAGCTTAACAATGAAACGCTCAGCCTGACGATCGGGGAAAAGACCTATGCCCTCACGGCAAACCTCGCTCCGGGCCAAACAACGGTTCCTATTCAGGACACAGAAGGATTGCACGCGGGGAGAGAGGTCTGCATCTTTGACGGAGGGCGCGGCGAGGTCTTGACCATTCAGTCAGTCGATAAAATCACAATGAGACTATCATCGCCGCCGTCTAATGTATATCTCCAGCACGACAGTCGGATCGTCCTGCTCCAAAAGATCGCCTTCTATCTTGAACGCGGGACTTCCATCCTCCGCCGAAAGGTCAACTCTAGCCCTGCCCAGCCTCTTATCGAAGGCGTGCGTTTTTTTGGCTTCAGCTTCGACGGGCCATCCAACTTGGTGAAAGTGCAGATCGGCCTTGAAAAAGAAAGGGAGAAAACCCATGAAATGTCTTTGCTTCCCAAAAACATGGCTTTGGCCAAGCTCCGGCAAAAATAAGAGCCAGGGGGCCAGAGGTTCGCTGACGCTCATTTCGGTTTTTGTTTTTTTTGTCTTTTCGGCGCTGGGACTGGGCCTCATCTATCTTTCCCAGGCTTACCTCAAATTGAGCGCTTTTAAAAAAAATATCACACTCTCGGATTTCTCCTCGGAGAACGGTATCAAACAGGGGTTCGCTCAATTGGCAGGGCTTGCTTCCGAAAGGCGCTCTCCCTTGATCCTATCGGAGGGTTATTATCAAGAACTCAAGCAAAATTCACAGGGCGGCGGAGTGAAAATCGCGGAAGAAGCTTTGAGCGTCCATTTGCCGGTTCAAATCGAGGAGACTTGGGGCGGGCAGGCCTGGTCCTGCTCAACCCAATTCCTGCCAACCCGATTCATCGAAAGCGAGGATTATTGCCTGGCCGAGTTCCACGGCGAGATCAGGTCCAAAGGAAGGCTTAAGAGCAGCGTTTATACAAGGGAATCTTCGTTAGAGGTTTGCCTGAAAACGCTGGCCGGACGCATCCCGCTATCCTATTTTCCCTTTCTCGTTACCCAAAACCTGGATCCTGCCCGGATCCGAGATTTCGAGGAGAAACATCACATCGTTTTCCTTCCTCTTTCGACGAATCAGGTTTCTCCCACCGTTAGCTTTTCATCACTGCCGCTTGTCCCGGACGAGGCTGGACCTTTACTGACCAAAGCGTTAAATATCAAGATCTTTTCCCCCGAGAAGCTGTCTACGGCGGAACTCCGCGCGGCCCTGGGCCTGGAGCCGACGAGCGATCCAATTCCCCAGGGGGTTTATTTGATTAAAAATGATTTGGGGCTGGGAGGAGTCTACGTCCATGGGGATATCGAGGAGATGGTCCTGGCCGTCCAAGCGGGATTCCAGGTCGTATCGTTTCGCTTAAACGCGGAGAGATGGGTCCTAAGATACAATCCGGCGCAGAGTCAAACTCAGTTTGCCACTCCGACCGGAACGCAGAACTACGACCTTGTTCCCCTGGGGATCATTATGGTCAATGGCAGGATCAATTCTTTGGGGGGCGGGATTCTCGATTCTTCGGACCAGGCCGTCCTTGTCCGCAATGAAGAAATCCCGAGCATTCTGCAGGGCATTTCTCTGACAATTGTATCCTCGGACCAAACCGCGCTTTCCTCCCACCTCATTCATCAAGGGTTGAAATGGCAGAATGGAATTCCTTATCTCAAAGACTCGAAGTCCCAGCTCATCGTCTATTCTACGGGCAAGGATTTTTTGTCCGACGAAGACAGGCAGGGAAGAATCATCATTGATGCGAACGCTCCCGCGGATGTAAAAATCCAGGCCTCCCTCACCGCCAGCGACGGATTCCGGGTCGAAGGCGGAGGGAAAACCGCATTTTTGATCGGAGGACTTCAGACCTCAAGCTTGGAGATGGGAGAAAATACTCTGAAGATTGCCCCAGACGAACGGCTGCTGACTAACAGTCTGGCGCCACAAAATTCTCCGGTCACGACCTCTCCCCTCTTGCTCATCCTCGGCCTTATCGCTGTTCAGTGGAACGAATTCTAAATGAGAAAAGGGTTTACGCTCTTGGAGATGGCCGTCGGGCTCATGATCCTGTCGATGTTGATCTACATGGCAGCGACATCGTTCCTGAACCTCGCCCCCAAATATCGACTGGAGAAGGCCGTCTGGGAGCTCTGCTCCGCTCTTCAGTCTGCCAAATACAGATCTATCTTTGAAGGAGTGTCGGTTCGAGTGAAGCTCTATTCCGCCAGCTACGCCGTCGAAAAATATCGCGTGGATCTCAAGGAATGGGCGCTCCACGAAAAACACGCTTTGGAAGGGGTCAAGCTCGAAGCGAACAACGCACCCCTCTTCACCCCGGATGGAATGACCTCCGGACTGGCGACGATTACGGTGAGCAATTCATGGGGAGCCTACAAGATCACCGTGGCCATCACCGGGCGGATCAAAACGACGCGGCTATAAAACTTCTAGGGTTTGCGTTTGAAAACGATCTTGCCATCGACGATGGTATACATGACTTTGGCGTTTAGGATATCTTCCGGCGGGATCTTGAGAAGGTTGCGGTCAAAGATTGTCACGTCGGCCAGTTTTCCGGTTTCCAGAGACCCGCGGATGTTATCTTCGAACGCGGCAAAGGCGTTGTTGATCGTATAGGCCTTAATCGCGTCTTCGACGGAAATTCTTTGTTCCGAGAACCACCCGCCTTCGGGCGTGCCCTTCAATGTCTTCCGGGTCACAGCGGCATAAATCAAATATTTCGGCTCCATATGGTAGAGCGCAGCGCTCGTTCCGGGCCAATCCGACCCAAAACTGAGCCGGGCGCCATTGTCTAAGAGAGATTTGAATGCGTAGGCCCCTTTGCTCCGCTCATGTCCAATCCTCTCTTCCATCCAGCGCATGTCATCCGATATATGATAAGGATTGACCTCGGCGATGACATTCAAGGCCTTAAAGCGCGGGAAATCCTGGGGTCGGATGACCTGGGCATGGATGACTCGGAACCCCTTCAAATCGATGCCCAGCTCACGTTTCAACCGTTCAAAGAGGTCAAGCATCTCCGCGACACCGCGGTCTCCGATGGCATGGACGTTGGGAACAAAGCCGGCGTCCAGGCCTATCTTGATAAGGTTATACATCTTTTCCATGTTCCCGACCCTGAACTCGGGGTCGTCGGACGTATGCACCCGCCAATGGCCGTAGTTCTGGGGCTGGTCGCTATAGGGTTCGAAGAACAGGGCGCCGTGAGTGCCCATGATTCCGTCGATATAGCCTTTCAAGGCGCCGTAGCGGAGCCAAAAGCTCTTTTGCTTTGTCTTGGGATGCAGGCCCATGGTGAAGCCGTCTGCTTTCAGTTTGGCGCCCAAAGAGAGATCGGGCCGAAGCCAGACACGGCAGGTCAGCTCTTTTCCCTCTTCAAGCTCGATGAACCGCTGGGTCTGCTCGGGGGTGGAAACATCGTGGATCTCGGTGATTCCGGCTTCCCTGAGGGCTCGAAGGGCCGCACGATTTTCATCGAGCTCGCGCTCATGAGACTTTGGCTTACGCGCTTTCGACAGGACATCAAAAGCAGGAGAAGGACGGAAGATAATTCCCGTGGGCTCGCCATTCGGGCCGATCTCCATTCCGGCCAGCTTCTTTTTCTCCAGTCCGGCTTCTTTGAGGGCTGCCGAATTCGCCAGCCACTCTTTATAATCAAACCGGCAGAGAAAACAGGGATGGTTGGGCGAGATATCATCGATCATTCGCCGGTTCGGCCGCCAGGGAGCTTTCTTTTCCCTCGCTGCCTGACCGGAATCGCCCAAGGCCCATTCCTCATAAGCGCCCCACAACCCTCCGGTAATCCACTCGCCCTCATCGAGCAGGTTAACAACTCTTTGAATCTCTTTTCGCAGGCCGTTTTCATCCGATACGGTCATCAGGTTCGCCCCCTCGATCAAGGCACCGGCCGCCGCGAAATGGACATGGCCATCGATAATTCCGGGCAGGACAAATTTTCCTCCAAGGTCGATAGCGACTGTTTTTTCGCCGATAAATTTCTTGGCGTTTCTATCCTTTTGGCAGACGGCCGTGATCTTGTTCCCGGTGATGACCAGGGCCCTGGCTTGCGGGAACGCCGGGTTGACCGTATAGACATTGCCATTAAAAAGAACGAGGCTGGCCGGCGCGGGCTTTTTCCCACACCCGATCATGCCAGCGGCGATCAACCCGCATACAACGAATTTGAATGTCTGAGATTTACCATTGAGACAAGAGCGCATGAATCCTCCCTTCAAAGAGAACCGGCAATCCATTCGTAGCATCGAAAATACGATTATATTTTTGATTGGTGCAACTGTCAAAAAATCTTTGGGATGAAATTGTGGGGTGGGGAGTGCTCGCCGGGGGCGTTGAGGGCACGGCCGTGACAGGAGCCGTGATTCTCATTTGAAATCGCAGCCCGATTTGAGATATATAAGTATTGTTTTGTCCAAAGATCATACCTCAAGGAGGACTCATGAACAAGCGTTTCGCCATCTTGTCTGTCGTCTTTGTTTTGATCCTGGGTCTTGTCGGATTCGCCCAGGAGCCTTATAAGCTTCCGCCCAAGGATGTCGTCAATATCCTTGATGCGCCGCCGACGCCGCGCGTCTCGATGAGCCCCGCCCGCGACCTGATGCTTCTCATCGAATACGAATCCATGCCCGCCATCGCTTATATCTCTCAGCCGATGTACCGAATCGCCGGCATCCGCATCACTCCCATAAACAACAGCCTCCAGGTCTTGTCGTTCAGCACCAGTCTGACACTCAAGAAAATCAAGGACGGGACGACCAAAAAGATCGCCCTTCCGGCCGGCATCAAGTTCACGGCCCCCCGCTGGTCGGCCGACGGGCAATATGTCGTTTTCACGCGCTACCTGGACAACGGCGTCGAGCTCTGGTCCTTGAGCATTGCCGCCGGAGAGGCCAAGGCGCTTACCCCGGCAACGCTCAACATGGTCGTCGGAGGGGGCATTGTCTGGACGCCGGACAACCGGCACGTCTTCATCCATATGATCCCCGAAGGCCGGGGCAAAGAGCCCGAAGCGCCCCGCGTCCCGATCGGCCCCAATGCCCAGGTCTCCTCGGGCAAAGCGACAAAGGTCGCCACCTACGAGGATCTTCTCAAGACTCCTTACGACGAAAAGTTGTTCGATTATTACGCCACGAGCCAGATCGTCGAGGTCGATATCACCAACGGCCAAGCGCGCAAAATCGCCCAAGCGGGGATCTTCACCGGCGTCAACCCATCGCCGGACGGCAATTATCTTCTGGTGACGCGGATGAAGAAACCATACTCCTACAGCCTGCCGTTTTCGGGGTTCGCCCGCTCCTGCGAGATCTGGACCAGGAACGGCGAAATGGTCAAAGTTGTCGCCGACCTTCCCCCGAATGAAGGCGTTCCGATGAACGGCGTTCCGACCGGACCGCGCAACCTCGACTGGCAGCCGCTCAAACCGGCCACGCTCATCTGGACCGAAGCGCTGGACGGCGGCGATCCAGAGAAGCAGGTTCCCTTCCGGGACAAGTTCGTAGTCCTGCCGGCACCATTCACCGGGGACCCGAAAGAGGTCCTCAAACTTCAGCACCGCGCCGGCGGAATGATGTGGTTCTCCGCCCCCGGCCTGGCTTTCGCCTCGGAATCCAATTGGCGGAAGAGATGGAGAACAACCTATTTGGTGGATATCGACCATCCGCAAGTCGCTCCCAAGATATTTTTCGATCTGAGCACCCAGGACCAGTACAACGACCCCGGCTCCCCTGTATTGACCGAGACGAAGACGGGCGACCGACTGGTACTCCAGGACAAGGATTGGATCTATCTTTCCGGCACGGGCTCTTCGCCACAGGGCGACCACCCATTTCTGGACAGGATGAACCTTAAGACGATGAAAAAGGATCGTCTATTCCAGTGCAAAGACCCCAACTATGAGACGTTCATCGACTTCGACGGGAACTCTCGCGACCGGATCTTCATCAGCTCCGAATCCAAGATCGAGCCCCCGAACTATTACCTCTTCGACCTCAAGACGAAGAAAAGGCAGGCCCTGACCGATTTCAAGGATCCGGCGCCCCAACTCACGAAGATGAGAAAAGAGTTGATCAAATACAAAAGGGACGACGGTGTCGACCTCTCGGGCACGCTCTATCTCCCGCCCGACTACAAGGACGGGACGCGCCTGGCCATCGTCATCTGGGCCTACCCGTATGAATACAGCGACGCCGGCACGGCCGGCCAGGTCCGAGGCTCGGTGAACCGGTTCACGTTCTTCCGCGGTATATCGCAGCTCTTCTTCGTGACGCAGGGCTACGCCCTCCTCGACAACGCCACAATGCCGGTCATCGGCGATCCCCAGACCATGAACGATACCTACGTCAAACAGATTGTGGCCAGCGCCAAGGCCGCGATCGACAAGCTCGACCAAATGGGCGTCGGAGACAGAAGGCGGGTCGGCGTCGGCGGGCACAGCTACGGCGCTTTCATGACTGCGAACCTGCTCGCCCACAGTGACCTGTTCGCGGCCGGTATCGCCCGGAGCGGCGCGTACAACCGCACCCTCACGCCGTTCGGCTTCCAGAGCGAGCGCCGGACGCTGTGGGAAGCGAAAGAGACGTATATGAATATGTCGCCGTTCATGTTCGCAGACCAAATCAAAGCGCCGATCCTCTTGATCCATGGCGAAGCCGACAACAACTCCGGCACCTTCCCCATCCAGTCCGAAAGACTGTTCGCGGCGCTGAAGGGGTTTGGCGCGACGGCCCGGCTGGTCATGCTACCCAACGAAAGCCACGGCTATAGTGCCCGGGAATCCGTCCTCGATGTGTTGGCAGAGATGTTCGAGTGGTTCGATAAATACGTGAAGAACAGAAAATGAGGATGTGGAGAAGAAATTCTTTCCGGAAAATATTGGCTGCAGCGCTGCTGACGGATTGTTCGCTGCTTCCCGCGGGCTTCGGGCAGGACTTCTCCGCCCTCCAGGTGAACGACTGGGGGACGATCATGGCCTGGTTCGACCGCTGGCTCAAGGGCCAACCCGAATGGTGGTTTGATCTCTATGCGAACAAATAGACACTTTTCCACAAAAGTTGTGCATAAGGTTGTGGAAAAATCGCAGGTGTTTTTTTCTAGCACGCTGAAAGACAAAAAGTTTGCGGAGTTTGCACTAGTTTTGTGCGACTCCGCTGCCCTGGCCGAAAGGAGAGAGTTATGAAACGAAGAACTCGTTATTTTTTGACCTTAACACTCATCCTGATCGTCAGCTGGATCTTGAACGAAGGTCTATTCGGTCAATCATCGTTTAAAATCCTGATCTCCAACGATGATGGCATCGAGGCGCCGGGGATCGCCGCCCTTTTTAAAAAACTTTCTGCCGTCGCCTCGGTGACGGTCGCCGCCCCGATCCAAAACTACAGCGCCGTGGGCCATGGAATCACTTACCAAGACCCCATCATGGTCACCGAGTCAGAGAGAAACGGGTGCAAGTGGTTCGCCATCAAAGCCCTGCCGGCCACGTGCGTTCGGCTGGCCATCGAATCCCTGCTTGCCGAAAAGCCAAGCCTTGTCGTTTCGGGAATCAACAGGGGAGAAAACCTGGGAGTCGTCTCCTTTTATTCGGCGACGGTCGCATGCGCTCGGGAGGCAGCCATCAAGGGTATTCCAGCAGTGGCAGTTTCCCTGGCAAGCGGGAAGACGATGGATTATGGACCGGCCGCCGATTTCATCGTTTCCCTGGTCCGGGAGCTTAAAGAAAAAGGTCTAAGGCCAGGATCGTTCCTGAATGTAAACGTTCCCAACTTGCCCGGGAACCAGGTCAAAGGCGTCCTGATCACGCGCCAGGACATGCAGCCCTCCCAAGAATCTTATGAAAGACGGGTCAGCCCCAGCAAACAGGTCTATTTCTGGAACATCTTCACAGACCTCGATCAGGCGCCAGAAAAGACCGATGTCTGGGCGGTCAGAAACGGCTTTATTTCCATCTCTCCGTTTCAACTTGACCAGACCGACCTCGAGGAATTGAAGGCGCTGAAAAATTGGAATATTGCCAAAGGGAAGAAAAACGACTAAATAATAGGATAAGAGGAGAGAACAATGATGAAAAAAGCAAAATCTGTCTTTCCGGCAGCCGTTTTTATTTTAGCCACGGCCATGACATCGGTCTATTCTCAGCAAACTGAGGCAACCACGAGCGTGAAGGTCCGAGAAAAAATGGAGCCCTTTTTCTACGCTTGCGTCACCCATAAGGGGCCGATCGAGGACATGCAAAGTGTTATCGGGACCTTGATGCAAAATATGCAAACCCAGAATCTTCTTCCGCCCATGGGACCAATGGTCGGGATCTTTTACACCAGCCCGGGATTGACAAAAGCCGAGGATATGCAATGGGAGCTGGGGTTCCCCGTAACGTCCCAAGCGATGGTCCAGAAACCGCTGGAATTGAAGAAGTGGAGTTACACCACGGTCGCGGTCTGTCTCCACGTCGGATCGTATGACAAAAGCGTGGAAACCATCAACAAAGTCATGGAATGGATCAATGCCAACGGCTATTCGGCCATCGGCCCGGTCATGGAACAGTACCAGGATATGGACCCCTCGAGCATCAGGCCGGAAAAATTAAAGACCGAAATCTGGGTTCCCTGTAAGAAAATCGGCAGTTAGCCTCGGCCTTTCTCATTTTATCCAGCCGAGCGCGCTGAATTCGGGAAAACCGGGATGCGAAATTCCCCAGTAGGCGAAGAGAACCGCACTGATCATGTAGCCCAGCAGGAAAAACAAGAGCACGGGATTGGCATGCCGGCCTTTTCTGTTCTTAAAATAAAGCAGGAAAGCGGCGAAAGAACCGAGGATGGCGGCCGGAAACGTCAGGAGGACGGTTTGTCCTTCAATGCCGTTGCAGGAGTAAGTAAAACCGTAGAAGGCCGCGCCCAGACAGATCAAAAAGTAGTTTCCCTTGGCCGAAGCTGGAAAAGAAGTTGTTGAGGCCAGGACGATTAGGCCGACCGAGATGAGAGTCACGCCGCTATCCCATATATAGTGGCTGATCACTTCATCAAAAAGATAGGCCGCCTTGTAAACGGCCGTGCCGGGCTCCATCAGCCTGGACACAGAGTTGGACGGCAAATGGATGCCGTGTCCCTCGATATAGAGAATCACTCCGATGATAAAAATGACCTTTGCCGCAATTTTCAACCCCCGAGAGGGTGCCGTCTCCGGCACGTTCTTATTAACTTTTTGAAAAAGCGCCAGCGCAACCGGGATCACCGCCAACGGCGTCAAAAAATCCAGGGCATCGCCCCAAGTGATGGGATTTTTCCACATGCCCGAGATTAAAGCCGGCATGATCCCGAAAAAAGAGAAGAAAAGGCCGTAAAGGAAAAGCCAGAAGCTGACATTCCTGCCGTCATCCATTCGCGCCTCGCTCGCTGTCATCAAAAAATATGGCCGAAGTTGAAATAGATTCCGGTCCCTTCCTTGCTGAAGCCCATGTCAAACCTGGCCACGAAATCGGGGAGGTAAAACCGGAGCCCCCAACCGTAATCAAAGGCGAATTTCTTGAAATGGATCTCGCTCAAGGAGGGCCAGACTGTGCCCGTGTCGATGAATAGATTGCCGCCTAGCCGCCAAATGATCGGAAACCGGTATTCGGCATTGAGCAGGAACTTCCCCTTATCCACGAACCGGTTGAGCTTATAGCCTCTCATGGCGTTCATGATAGCTCCTCCGCCCAGGACGGAATAATCCGCCAAGGGGATGGACGATCCCGAAATCCCCTGGACCAAGGCGCGAAAAGCCAGAACATCTTTCGCGCCGAACACGAGAAAATATTTTCTAAAATCGACGGTGATCCGGTTGAAACTGGCGTTATTGTTCCCCAAGGCGCTTGCGGCAACATCGGTTTGGAAAAGGAGCCGGAAGCCTCGGGTGGGATGGATCTGGCTGTCCGAAGTATCGTAGCGCAGCGCGATGGAAAAGAACGGAGAAAATTTATTTCCTTCCTGCTTTAAGGTTTCTGCAAGAAGCATGTTGGCTTCGTTTTCCTTGATGTTAAAAGTATTCAGGTTCCTGACGACATAGCTGACCTCAACGACAAATTGAGGCGTAAATCCTCGGCTGAATGTTAATTGCACGGATTTTGTCTCAAATGTATAAACGGTCTCTTCGTCTTTTTTGGAATCCGCGCCAACGCCATAATAGCTATAATTCAGGTATTTATCGTATTCTGCTTTGAGGTCGAAGGAGAGGCCATACTTTTTCCCCTGCCGGATTTCAGGATCCAAGATAGAAAAAGTGAAACCATACCATCTCTCCCCCTTGCTCGAATTGAAAAGGATGAGGTCAAAGGATTCTTTTTTGTGGAGGTAGTCGACGAACTTGGCCCGTCCTCCATAGCCCACTCCGATATCAGAGTCATACATCAGGATGGGAAAGACACTCCATGACTTGTAGCTCTGTTTTTCTGGCTCCTGGGAAAAGCACCCAATGGCGATTGTAAAAAAAAGGCTAAGCCCGATCGCGGCATAAAACGTGTTGCGGTTGCTCATACGCTCCTCTTTAGTAGCAATATACGGCTAAAGAGATTGTTTTTTGAATTTGTACCCTGACCAGGGGACGGTTATGAGATGGACCGGCTTGGCCGGGTCTTTCTCGATTTTTTGCCTGAGATTGTGGACAAATGTATCGATGGTCCGCGTCGTCGGAAATCGATCATATCCCCAGACCTCATTCAGGATCCTGTCACGGTCCACGACCTCGCCCTCATGAGAAATCAGAAGCTTCAAAAGTTCAAATTCTTTGACGGTCATGTAAAGGTCTTTCTTGCCTTTAACGGCGGTTTTCTTTTTAAAATTGATCGTGATGTCTCCAAACGTATATTCCTCGATGCCTTTAGGCTCCGGTCGGGCGCGCCGGAGGATGGCCTTGATGCGGGCCAGCAGCTCTTTCTGGCTGAAGGGTTTAAGCAGATAGTCATCGGCGCCCAGCTCGAGCCCCAAGACTCTGTCGATCTCGTCTTTTTTCTGCCCGGTGAGGATAATGATCGGCGTCAAAATCCCCTTCTCCCGCAGCATCCGGCAAATATCCAGCCCGCCGAGGGAAGGAAGTTTAAGGTCCAGGACGATCAGGTCGATATGTTCCTGGCAGGCCAGGGCGAGGCCCTTCTCGCCGTCGCCAGCGGAGACGACTTGAAAACCTTCGGATTCCAGAAAAGAGGTAGTTGTCTCGACAAGGGCCTTGTTGTCTTCGATGATGAGGAGTTTTTTCTTCATGGTTTTGGAAAGACCAACGAAAATGTACTGCCCTTGCCGACCTCGCTCGTGACGCAAACGTCGCCTCGATGTGCGGCCATGATATGCTTGATGATCTTTAAACCCAACCCGGCTCCTATCGGGCAGAGCTTTCCATTCTGGGCGACCCGGTAAAATTTATCGAAGATTTTTTCTTGTTCCCCCATGGGAATCCCGATCCCCTGATCTTTGACCTGAATCTCCACTTCGCGTTCCCGGTCCTGAAGGCTGATCTCAATCACCTTCTTGTCTGCTGAATATTTTATAGCATTATCGATAAGATTAATCAACGCTTGTTTCACGGCATCCTGATCGATCTCCAGAAAGCGCGGGCCTAGGGAAAGATGCAAATCCAGCGTGAAGCCTTGGTCGTCGAGGGTCTGCTGGAAGACTGCGACAACCTCATGGATAAGCGTCACAATGTCGGTCTTCTGAAAGTGATAGATTTTCACCTGCTGTTCAATTTTTCCAAAATCCAAGACATTGTGAAGGAAGCGCGATAACCGGCTACTTTCAGAAGCCATCAGGTTCAGGAACTGCTCCCGTTTTTCCTTGCCCTTGACCTTTCCTGATTGGAGAATTTCGGCCAACCCCTGAATGGAACTCATGGGAGTCCGCAACTCATGGGAAACCGTCGATATAAATTCGGTCTTCAGACGGTTGAGCTCGTCCAGTTTTTCCTTCGACGCTCTCTCATAGATTACTTCCTCCTGGAGTTTCAAACGATCCAGGTTAAGGGCCAATTCGTTGGCCATTGTCCGGATGAGCTCGATGTCCTCACGGGCAAACCGCGCTCCGGATTTCTTTTTGCCCAGGAGCAAAAATCCGTTTCTTCCTCCGGAAGGAAAGGCCAGCGGTATTCCGATTTCCAATTTGTTCTCTTCCAGGATCTTTTCCTTGGAAAAATCCATATTTTCTTCAGTCTGAACCCCTGCTCGCCTGGCCGATATTTCGGGGGCTTCGTAGTTCAGTGTTTGGAGCGGATGAAAAGGCAGCTCGTCCCCTTTTGTCAGAACGAAATTCTTCTCTTGGCCAACCACTGATTCCGATCCAACCGAAATGGTCAAGCGCTCCACCGGAATGACGCGCTTTATTTCCTGGATAAAATAATCCAAGAGCTCATCCTGGCTAACAAACCTTTGCGCATTATCGCTGAACGCAAGGACGGTCTGGCGGTAATCAAACCGCTGTCGGAAGAAGGCTTTGTCCACAAAATCCTGAATTTTCTTTAGGGCCGGCTGAAAGGCCGCCGCCGCCAGAAAAACGCCGATCGCCGAAAACGCGATCTCGTGGACGACGAACAATTTGGAGAAAAGCCGTTCTGAGATTTGGACAAAGATGAGATAAAAGCTGACAATAAAGATGGTCAGGAGGGAATAGACAAGACTACGGTTGATGACAACCTCGATGTTCATTAATTTGTACCTAATGATGGCAATCGCAAACGCCGCGGGGATGACGAAAAAAAAGACCGCCGAGATCTCTTCGGACAGCAGGGGCTTGAGACCCAGGGCCGAGGGAATCATATACAAGAAGATGAAAGGCAGCAGGCCGACAATCAGGCCATAGAAAATCCATTGGATTTGGGCCCTCTCTTCATCCAACTCTGCTTTTCGATAACTAAGGCTAAGTTGAAAGATGGAGAAAAGAACATAGATAACGACAAAGAAACGAAAAATAAAATAGGTCGAGTGGTAGAATCTATAGACATCGACGGAAGGTTTGAGGTACGCATAGAGAAAGGTTGACTCCTGGATTCCGGCGATCAGGAGGGCTGGAAGGAAAATAACAAATCGATTCAACCGGAATTTGCCCTTGGCAAAAGCCAGGGAAAAATTCACCATAAAGGCCGGGACCAAGGCATAAGACACAATGAAAAGCAAACAAGGGATGAAGCTCAGCCATTCCCGCCTGAGGCAATAGTTGTCTCCGCTGATGATGAGGGCGGGGGCAAAAGCCAGCATTGTCCAATAAAAAAGGCGAGCCTTGAGATCCTGAGGCCTCAACAAAAAGACGGCGATCCCGATGAAATAGCAAAACAGACCGATGATGAAATAGATAAGAGGGAAATTCGCTTTGGTGTAATACGGGGCGATGGAAGCGACCCTTTTCTCAATCTTGCCGTCGGTCTTTAAATAAAATTCGGCTGGATCGCCGATCGTCTTCGTTCTCAGAGAGAATTCTATGTCTTTCTTCACTCGAATGTCGAAGTTATCGATGCGGACGATTTGATGTTTATCAATATCACTAGGAATCCCGGGCCTGTCCCTTAGCAGGGAAAATCCGTAAACGCTGACGATAATGATAAACAGACCGGCGAAGAGCGACAACAGAAACGAAAATTTATCGGGCTTTGGCTGTTCCCCCATTCCGACTTAGAATATTACAGAGGCCCGGAGAAAATGTCAAACGGATGGCTTGTCCAAAGGGTCAGCGGGACGGGCTTTTTTTGTTCTCAGACGGCCGGCAGGTCCGGGGCATGCTTTTACACAAATACCGCAGATGTGCTGGCTAACGATATGTTTTTTCCGGAATTCATCCAGCTTTTCGTAACAGGCCCTATGGTCGAAATCGCCAGGGTTTTCTTTAATAGCCTGGGCCGGACAGGGCGAAAGGCATCTTTTGCATTCTCCGCAAGATTCTTTTATCGGCTGATTGGTAGCCAAGTGCAGATTGGTCAAGACCGTCACCAGGCGAAATCTCGATCCAAGATCGGGATTAACGAGGAGATTATTACGTCCGATCCAGCCTAAGCCGGCCAACAGACCGACTTTTTTGTGCGAAACGTGAGCCTGTTGTGTTTCCCAGTCGATAATCTGGGAGGCAGGAACGGGCAGGGCATCGAAGCCAAGGTCTTGAATGTACGAAGAGAGGAGAAATGCGGCCCGATCCAGGAAAAAGTTGAGCTGGCGGTAATGATGAAAATAAAGCGGTGTCGGCTGGTTTTCAATTTCTTCCAAGACGGCGTTTGCCGCTCTTTTTCCGAGCGAAACCGCCCGATGAAATCTCATTTTTATGGGATCGGCCAGATGAAATTCGCCCCTTGTCGTTATGATATCGGCTACGCCAAAGAGAGATGCCCCGAGACTGAGGCAATAATCTTCAATCTGTTTATAATTTTCGCTCTCTTTAGACATAAGGGTTCATTGTAACGGCGGAAACACCAGCTGTCAATTCAGGCGTGAGTTCCGATTGACTCGGAGAAAGGATTTAGATATATGAATGGATGATTAAGAACGAGAGAAGGAGCCAGCATGACCGAAAAAACTCTAGCCATCATTAAACCAGACGCTGTCAAGAAGAACATCATCGGCAAGATCATCGAGAGGATTGAAGATGAAGGCTTCAAAATCGCAACAATGAAGATGGTCTTTCTATCAAAAAACGACGCCAAGGGATTTTATATTGTTCACAAGGACAAGTCGTTTTATAACAGCCTGACAGACTTCATGTCCTCGGGAGAAGTCGTCATTATGGTTCTTGAGCGCGAAAACGCCATTTCCCACTGGCGTCAGGTGATGGGCGCCACCGATCCGGCGTTAGCAAAGCCGGGGACTCTGCGGCATGCGTTTGGTTTTTCGGTCGAAAGGAATGCAATACATGGATCGGATTCCCCCCAAACAGCAGAATGGGAAATCAATTATTTCTTTAAAAAAGAAAGTTGATGTTTCCCTATGAATAATCACGGGAAATTTTTTTCCCCATAAAGGCCCTGTTTACCGCTATATCTTGTTTAGGCACTTTGATGAATACAATACAATGTGTTTATATTCTTAATATATTTTTTTGAATGAGTTAAAAGGCCGTTTTAAAAAAATTTGCTTGACTTTCCTGTATATTTCTCTTAGATTAATAGTGCGCCTTGGATGAGAATGACTGAAGAACTATCTCCATTTCTTTAGCGCTTCCTTCTCTATCTTTAATCATTCCCCAAGGTAAAGATAGCTTCGGCAAGGAGGCAATTATGAAAAGACCCTATTTCAAGGCGATTGCTGTTGTTCTGTGCTTCGCGTTCGTTCTGATGACCGTACCCAGCTTGAGAGCTGAAAAGAAAGCGGCTAAGATCGATTTTAGGCTCCTTATCAAACAGCCCAGACTATTGATCTCCTATCTATTGCCGTTTCTGAGTGATAACGGGACAAAAGTTTCTGTGCCTAAAGCTCCATCCTATTCCAAAGTAAAGCCTACGGGGGACGTTCCCATCGCAAAACCAAGCGGACAGGATTAATCCTTAATATTGTCCGGAGCTTTAGTAATATTAGTAAAAAAAATCTGCACATATAAGGAAATTGGTATAATTTAGACTTTATCCCTCTCGGTTGACATAAGACTCCCAAAAACACCCCTGATATCCTCTTAAGGGGTGATTGACCCAAAGACAATCCTTTGCCACAATCCAATCTTATTTATTAATAAGAACTGGTCTAAGTCTAATGATATATAAAAAGCTGTTTCTTTCACTTTACGTTTTTTGCCTTATTTCTATACATTTGCCCTCTATAGAGAATTCAGTTCCTCAGCTATATTTGGAACAATTTATTCAAGGCGAAAACCTAAGACTTTCCGGTGATTTTGATAAAGCCATCGAACATTTCAATAATTGTCTATCCCTAGCAAAAAAAAGCGGCGACAAAAAAGAAGAAATGAACTCTCTTATTAAATTGGCCCTTCTGTCATGGAACATCGGTCAGCCAAAAGAATCAGCAGATTATTATTCTAACGCCTCATCTCTTGCCCAAAAGCTTGGCTTAAAAAAGGTCGAGGAGGTTTGCATAAAAGCGAGTCAAATATACCGGTTATACAACGAAGGGAAAGATTACCGTTTTGCCGACGATTATCAGAGATCAATAGAAAGTTTTAAAAAAGCTATAAGCCTTTCGAAAGAAATAAATAGCCTGGAACATGAATATAAATGCCTTCGGCAGATGAGCATTTGCTATTATTACCTAAACGATTACCAAGAGTTTTTTCAATTAAATAATGCCTCCCTAAACATAGCCCGAAAATTAAAGAATAAAAAGGATGAGGGACTATGTTTGAACAACATAGGTCTTTATTATTGGAAAATCGATAATTATCCTGCTGCTTTAAAGAATTATGAAAAAGCAGTCGAGCTGGCTCGGATAACAAATAACCTGAACGGAGAAAACGAAAGCTTAACAAATATCGGAATAGCATATTATGATATGGGGAATTATGATAAAGCGTTTAAATATCTAAATGAAGCACTTCTAATAGACCAAAAATATTTTGGGCAAAAAGAAGTTTCTATTGATCTTAATAATATCGGAACTATATATAGAAAAAAAGGATTGCTTTCGTCTGAAAAAGAAGATTTTCAAAAAGCTTTAAAATATTTTTTTGATTGTCTTAAATTGATAAAAAATCTAAAAGAAACAAAAACAGAAATCCGAGTGCTAAATAACATTGGCACTATCTATTCTGACTTAGAACAGGACAATGACGCTCTAAACTACTTTAGATTGGCACTTAAACTTGCCGAGAAGATTAATGATGTTGAAGCAAAAAGCTTTATTTTTAATAATATCGGAATAGCTAATTTCCATTTGGGAAACTATGAAGAATCTACCAAATATAATCAAAGTGCTATAGACCTAGCACTAGAATTTAAGGGAAAGCAAATTCTTTGGGAAGCTTATCTTGAATTAGCAAATGCATACAAAAAACAAAATAAATATTTGGACGCACTAAAAAATTATCGAAATTCAGTTTCGATAATTGAAAGTGCACGATCATCTATTGAGCTTGAAGAACTTAAAGCAAGCTACTTTGGAACCGACAAAAGACTTGAAGCGTATCACAATATGATCGAAATACTATTCAACCTCAATAAATCAGCTCCTCAAAAAGGTTATGATATTGAGGCCTTTAATTATTTAGAGAGAGCAAAAGCAAGAGCCTTCCTGGACAGCTTAGAGGTATCAGAGGTCAGCATTTCTCAGGGTATCGATTTCAAATTATCCAACCGGGAAATCCAGCTCAACAAAGAAATATCAAGCTTATATAAGAAACTGCTGCAATCGGAATCGACTCCCGATCAAAGGAACAAAATCAGCGAAGACATCAAGAACTGTGAAGACCAATTAGACAAGCTAAAATTGGAAATCCGCATGACAAGCCCGGCTTACGCGACCTTAAATCCGCAGATCATCACTCTAAAAGAAGTCCAAGAGAATTTGCTGGACGGCAAAACAGCATTTTTTGCCTATTCCATCGGCAAGGATAGCTCATATGGGTTTGCCATTAGCAAACGGGGCCTCAAGATTTTTCCCATTTCTCCCCGAAATGACATCCAAAAAAAGGTCACAGAATATAAAAAAACCATCTCCGATAAAGACAACCTCGATTTTCGCATAGGATTTGAACTTTACTCTGAGCTTGTCCGCCCGGGCTTGGATGAAAAGATTCAAAAGCTGGTTTTCTTCCCCGATGATATTCTATATTTTCTTCCTTTTGAGACGCTTCTCACCCAGAGAAACAACAGGCAGTGGCTCATCAACAAATATACTATTGCGTATGCCCCGTCGATTTCTTCCCTTCGTGAAATCATAAAGCGCAGCAAGAACAACGGCAAAAGACGAGGAAAGGATCTCCTGGCCTTTGGCGATCCGGTTTACGATGAGGAGGATTCAGGTAACAGCGAAAAAAATAGTATCGATCTCTTCCAAAATTTCTATTCTCCCCAGGGCTTAAAACTCTTTCGATTGAATTACAGCGGCATGGAAGTTCAAAGAATTGCTTCGCTCTTTAGGAAAACCAAAGAACAGGTCTTTTTACGGGAGAAAGCCTCGGAAGCAGTATTGAAAAGCCAAAAATTGGAAGACTTTAAAATCATCCATTTTGCTGCCCACGCCGTGATCGACGACCAAAAACCAGCCAGGTCTTTGATTGTACTCTCTCTAAATCAAGATTCTCGGCAATACGACTTTGTCCAAATGAGAGATATCTATAACCTGAAGATGAATTCCGATCTTGTAACTTTGTCTGCCTGCCAGACAGGGCTGGGACAGTTCATCCGGGGAGAGGGAATCGAGGGATTAAGCAGGGCATTCTTTTACGCTGGAGCGTCCTCTGTTCTCATGAGTTTGTGGGCTGTCAACGATCAGGCCAGTTACCAACTCATGGAAAGATTTTATTATCATCTCCGCTCAGCGGAATCTATCATGGAAGCCCTCCAGAAGGCCAAGCTTGAGATGATTCACTCAGGAGTCTTTTCTCATCCATTTTACTGGGCAGGATTTGTGATCACGGGAAATGCTGGGAAAGTTGTTTTTCCGAAGACAGTCTATAAATGGATTCCGGTGATAATCTCCTTGTGTATAGGAGGGACTTTCCTCTTCGGAGTAAAAAATCTGAGAAAAAGAAAAGCGAGGCGCTTGGCGACTCGATTATGCTATCGCGTCAGCCACGACTGATTTTTCATCGTCAGGACGGAAAAGGGGACAATCCACCACAGGAAAAAGGCCGTAATTAAGCCGTAAGGGATTCCATAAAGAAAAGCCATGCTCTTGTTTGTGCGAAGATAATAGAGGGAAAGAATAAAGGAAGATATCACGAGAAAAGCCAAGTGTCTGACCATGAACAGAGGATTAACGGCAAACGAATAAACAACGATCCCCAGGGAAAACAAGTGAAAAGGATGGAGAAAATTTAAAAATATAAAGTCGATAACCGGCAAGATACGGTGCTTCTTTCTGTAACGGGAAAAGATGAACCGAGCCAGAAAAACAGATTCCCGGACATAGCTTCTCGTCCAGCGCAGATACATCAAGTTCATCTTGCCGAACTTGGCAGGCGCCGTCGTATAGACAACCGCGTTGGATTGGTATTTGACCAAGTGACCCGACCTAAGAATCAAAGTCGTCAGGGCCCGATCTTCTCCGTGGGTACAAGGGGCATTTAAAAATTTCTGATTGAGAAATTCGTGGACAAATCCTTTTAAAAGACTTTTTCGGTAGGCCGTTAGGGCGCCGGGGCAGCAGACAACGGTTCCATACGTGCTTTGATAAGCGCGTCCGAAATCGAACGAGATCGAATAGCGAACCGACAACATCCGCGTCAAAAAATTTTCCGTTTCGTTTAAGACGGCCACTCGTCCGGAGACGGCGCCTGTTTCAGGATCTTTGAGCAACGGGATAAGCAGGTTTCGAATGGCGTTGCGCCCGATTTTGCTGTCCCCGTCAAATGTCACAATAATATCACCCTTAGATTTTTTTAGGCCAACATAAAGTGCCTTTCTTTTCCCCAGATTTTTTCTAAAATTGACGACCCTGATCCGGTCTCCATATTTTTGTTTAGCCCGCATCATGTAATAATAAGTCATGTCTGTCGACCCATCATTCACGCAAATGAGCTCCAGTTTCTCCTGGGGGTAGTTGCTGCTGAATATCGAATCGATCGATTTGCCAATCAGTTCTTCTTCGTTCAGGGCGGACATGACCACAGACACAAACGGCCATTCCATATCCTGGCCTTCCTCTTCAAGCACCTGCGGCTTATAGCGAAGCCAGAGGATCGTCTGAAGCATGAGCGCCAAAACAACGCTCGCGGCGGAAACAAGCAAGGGATAAGTGGCAAGTCTCAGAAATTTTGTGCTCTGTAAAAATTCTAACCAATAATCGAACAGCCGAAACTTGATCGAAACGATCAGGATTAAAGCACTACTGATGATGATTAAAAAAACAATGAAAGAATCAATACGTTCTTTTAAAACCGGAAGATTAAAGATAAAGCTCCGCGGCTGGCTCTCCATGTCAAGTTCGTCAAACGTTTCTTCCCACATGTCGCTTCTAAAAATTTCTTCAGACTGAGAATATATTCCTTCTTTAAAGTGAAATCTTTATCTGTAGAAAGAGAGGACGATATTCTCTTTTTGAAGATTGAATACTAATCAATATGGGGAAAAAAGTCAAGTCAAAACGGCCCTCAATTTTTTCGGATGCAATCCGACATTTGATACTTTTCTAAAATTCTGTAAAATTGCCTGCGGCTTTTTCCGATCTCAGAGGCCGCCCGCGTCTTGTTCCAGCGGCAATTCTCCAAGACTTGCCTGAGTTGATCCGGGGCATCTTCGAAATCTTCTTTGCCAGAGGCAGCTCCTTGCTCGATCTGGAGATCGGTTTCTTGGATTTGATCTGATTCCGAAAACGCAAATGCTCTCTCTATAACATTTTCGAGTTCCCTGATGTTGCCCGGAAAATCATGGGAGATCAATTTACGTAGGGCGCTTGGAGAAAATGTCTTTTTTGTATTCCCTAACTGATTTTGCCGGTCGAGAAAGTGCTCTGCCAGCAGCGGAATATCCTCTTTCCTTTCCCGCAAGGGAGGGATGACGAATTTTAAAACCGTAATCCGGTAATACAAGTCTTGGCGAAACGTCCCCTTTCGGACTCCTCCTAGAAGGTCCTCGTTTGTGGCAAAAATGAAGCGAACATCTATAGCTCTAAAAGCGGTTTCGCCGATTCTCCGGATTTCCTTTCCTTCAATGACCCTTAAGAGTTTTGCTTGCAGGATGAGTGACAAGTTGCCGATCTCATCCAAGAAAGCCGTTCCTCCCGGTGCAACCTCCAGCAGCCCGGGCTTTTCTTTGAACGCCCCGGTAAAAGAGCCCCTGGCATAGCCAAAAAGTTCGGCTTCAAATAATTCTTCGGGGATATCCGAACAATTGATCGCGATATAAGCTTCTTTTCTTCGCGGGCTCAGGGCATGGATGTTCCTCGCCATAAGATCTTTTCCCGTGCCAGTTTCGCCCAAAATCAATACATGGGATGCGCATCGGGCCGCTTTGGCGATAAACTCACGCTTATCTCTAACAGCCGCGCTTTTTCCAATGATTAGCGTATTATCTAGATCCAATAGATCCATCCAAAATTTTGGTGCATGCCTTTTTACCTAAGAATAAACGTCATTCCCTAAAAAAATTCTCACAAATGTGCAATTTTTGAGAAAAATCATTAAAAATTCCATCTATATTATTGTATATATAGGGCAGCCCCATGACGGCCCCGGCTAGGATGCACATGAACTGGGACGAGAAAAAAGAGAAAGAGCTGACCGAAATCCTCGAAAGGTTCTCAAGGTTTATTCAGGCCCACATTCAGAAATTCAACCTTAACAAGTTTGGGCTGGACATCGATGATATCTTCCAGGAAGTCAAAATTAAAATTTGGAAAATTTTGCACAATGAGAAAAAAATCGTTAATTATTCGTCTTATATTAAGAAAATTGTGGATTCATCCGTCATCGACCAGCTGAGAAAACTCAAGCGCGAGGAGGGTATCTATCTTCACGAAAAAATCAAAAAAATCTCCGAGCAAAAAAGCAATTATGTCTCCGACGAATTTTATGGCCAAAGGGACATGAAAGAAATTGTCGGCAGGGCCGTGGCAGGTCTGATCGATTCACGGAGAAAAGTGGTTAAACTCTATCTGTTAAATATGAATATCGAAGAAATCGCCGCCTATTTCCGATGGAGCAAGGACAAGACAAGAAATCTCCTTTATCGCGGCCTGGCGGATTTGAAAAAAATATTAAAAGAACACGACATCGATTATGAAGATCACTCATAAAGATCTATGCGCTTTTTATCAATCCTATATCAGCGGGAGACTGCCCCCATCCCGAGACAATTGCCCCGCCATGCCTGACCTCATAGAATTTTTTAACCCAAAAAGCTCCAGAAAGTTTAAAACAAGGATCATTGACCATATCACCCAATGCGCCCCCTGCGCCCGGGAATTCGATTTGATACTCACAATCAAACGAAGCGCAGGAGAAATGGACCGGGAAATTATGAGGTTGCTTTGGGCCGATAACAAATTCCAAGAATCTTCTGTTCGTCGTTTGAACAAAATGGCCTTCTCCCATCCAATCTGGAAGTACGCCGCCTTGGCCATCGGGATTGTTTCGCTCTCTTTAAGCGTCTTGACACTCCTGAATACAAATCCGGAATTCTTTATCGAAGGACAAAATGGCCGTGGGGACCTAGAGACAAACGTTCGGTTGGTCGAGCCCGTCAACGACAAGTTTGAAAAATCTCATCTCGTCTTTACATGGAAAGATCACAAAGGGGCAAATTCCTATGCCCTCGATCTTTTTGACGAATCCCTTCGTCTAATCTGGAAAAGCCCAAACCTGAGGGAAACCCAATATCATCTTCCTCCGGATATCATTCAAAAACTGGAGCCGAATCATGCCTATTTCTGGATGATAACAGTCGCGATGCAGAATGGAACTATCATAGAATCCCCTCTGGCCAACTTTTTCTTGGTTCAATAATCAACGAAAATCAATTCTTGATTCGCAGTCGCCGTTCACGATAAAGCCCGCCCAATAATAAGGATAAGAGAAATCCGATTGAATCATCTCCAATTTGGCGAGACGCAGGGCTTCTGCGATATTGCGACCTTGCGCCAGCCAACGATAAAATTTCTTTATAAAAAAGGCCGTCGATTTGTCGTTCACGGGCCATAACGTCGATAAAACGGAATTTGCACCGGAATAGAAAAACATCCTTGTCAGACCCAACATTCCCTCTCCTTTTTCCAGCTTCCCCAGCCCCGTTTGACACGCCGATAAAATAACCAGATTCGCGTTGAGCCTGAGATTATAGAGTTCCCGGACCTGGAGAAAACCGTCTTCTTCACGTCGATTGTCCCGGGATAGGACAAGGGCCGACCGGAAAGGCTGATTTTCGTCTAAGAGCGCGTGGCAGGCAAAATGAATGATCTGATAATTGTTGCGGGGAGGCTTTTTCACATTCTCCTCGCTGGCATTTTTTCCTAGATAAATGTCTCTTCTATCTTTTGGGAAATATTTCGATACGTCCCTGATTTCGCCCCTTGCAAAGGGAATGGGCAAGAAATTAAAGCCCTGATTTAAATAAAATTCGGTTAAGATATTTTCGGGTGTCGTCCCTTTTGCGGGAAGAGAATTTAGATCCGGATATGCAGGGTCTCCGAAAGCCAGAAAGCCGCTCGACTTCTTCCCCGTCGACCTTTTTTCGAATAGGAATAAAAGAACCGAAGATGAAGGTGCGTACGAAACTTGAAATCGGTTTATTAAATCATCCGGGCCTTGATTCTTTTGACCCCAAATCAACGTCTCAAAGGGCAAATAATAAAGAATTCCATCAGGAATAATAATGATCTTTTCAATCCCTCGATATTTTGCGTCTTTTAATGGAAAGAGAAATTCACTAAACAGACGTATCCCCCCTAGAGTGCCCAGGAATTCTTTTTGCGGATGCCCGGAGAGGATTTTCAGGTACCCCTTTACGGATTTTTCTATTTCCTGCCTTGAAGGAAGAGGATAAAAATCGAGCGCGCTTTTGGTAATAAAAAACAGGTATGAACGCTGATCACCCAAAAAATATTCCACTAAAGCTGTTTTGTCATCTAGTAACTGTTCCCGAACTCGGTCCAGGGAGGAAAGCTCTGGAGAGACCAGGCTGGCCGCCTCCGGGTTTTCCTCTCTCATCTTCGAAATGAGCCTCATATAGCTGTCTTCCTCTTGAGACAATTTCTCCCCGAGTGCCATTTTATCTTTCTCGGAGAGCCCCGGCTGCGAGATTTTAAAAATGATCGACGTTATTTGGCCTGATATTCGATTCTCTTCATCCCGCAACTCTTGGCTTAAATTCTCACGGATATCGATCTTGGATTCTGCAAGTCCCTCTAAAAATGCTCGGGCTTTTAATTTTTCAACAAAGTAATAAATTTCCTTCTCGAATTTTTTGGAGTGGTCATCTCGTCTTAGCTTGTATAATAGATTAATTAAAGATTCATGAACTTTAAGCTTATTCCTGACAAAGCCTGCTTTGAATGCATCAAGAAAAATCTGGCTTCTAATTCTATCGATGATGTCAATCGATTTCTTATAGCAGTCTAAGGCCGGAATGTATTTTTCATTTCTTTCATAACACTGCCCCATCCCGTAATATGCTTCCCATAGGATTTTCGCGTTGTTTGTCTTTAAGGATAATTCCACAGAACGTTTAAAATAACCCGAAGCTTTCTGGGTATTACCTAAATAGAGGTAACTATTTCCTATGTTATTAGTTATATTGCTAATTTCTTCTATATCTTGAAGTTCTATCGCTTTGTTAAGGCCTAGTTTATAGTATTCAAAAGCATTACTATAATCTCTTAAACAATAATAGGTTTCTCCAATATTATTTAGAACCTTAATTTCATTCTTTATATCTCCTTTTTTTATCGCCAATAAAAGTGCTTTACGTAAATAAGATATTGATTTACTAAAATCTTCGCTTTTTTCTTGGAGAATACCTTTATTTCTTAAAATAACGCCTAAATTATTCAAATCCATATAAATATAATTCTCGTTATTTAGGTCTTGATCGATTTTCAGCGCTTTTGATAAGAATTCTAATGCCTTTTCGTAATCGCCCAAATCCATATATAATAAAGCAAGATTAGTCAGACTCTGTGACTCACTCTCAATAGCGTTTTCCTTATTCGCAATTTCAAGGGAGAGCTGGAAATATTTAAAGGCTTTCGAAAAGTTGTTAATCTTCCAATAATAAAGCCCGATGTTATTAAAACAAATTCCTTCTTCCCTCCTGTTGTTGATCTGATGAGCATTCTTTTGAGCCTCTATATTCAGGTCAAAAAACTCTCTGAATCTATTTAGCTCCCAATAGTTGACGCTCATTTGACGAAGGCATTTGACCTCGTGCTCTCTGCTTTGAATGCCTCTGGCCAAGGCGACAGCTTTTTCGAGGATCTGGATGGATTGCTGATATTTTCCCAAGGAACGCGCTGCTTTTCCTTTTGAATATAAGTCAAATATTTCTAAAGCTGTCACGTACGCTTGCTCTTCTCTTTTTAGATTCAATGAACGGGCTATCGACAGGGCTCCACGATAAAAATCCGAACATTCTTGCATGCGGCCGAGATTCCAGTTCAAGAGCCCCAATCTGCCCAGGCAGAGGAGCTCGTTTCTCCTGTTCTTAAGTTGCTTTGCCAGCCGCAAGGCTTCCCCAAATTGGACTGCCGATATTTGGAAATTCCCTATCTTTAGTTGAATTTCGCCATCGGCCACGGCCTTCTTATAGACCTGCAAAGGGCTGGGATCGGCTGCGTCAGCTATGGAATAGACAGGCAGGAAAAAAGGCAGAATGAAAGCGACGCAAAAAATGCCGACTTTTTTATCGAAGACTATCCTCCATCTCCCCACGTCAACAAGGGGAGAAATATAATAAGGATTCCCCAAAATGTCAATAATATGATTTTCATAGAAGCGCCTTGATATTTTTCTTTCTCTGGAATATGTTTTCTTCCGATTATTAAGAGTGAGGCAAATCCAATGAGTACCAAACAAAAGATCGGATTTTTCGTCTTTTTAATAAGCTGTCTTCTTATCCAACTCGCTTGGCCAGACGCATCAGGCAAAAAGCCCATCCTTCGAAAAGACGCGTTTTTCGGCCTCCATTTCGACCTTCATCCGAGTAAAACCGACACCGACCTCGGCGCCGATGTGTCTGAGGAGAACGTCAGCCTCCTACTCAATCGAGTGAAGCCGGATTATGTACAGTATGATTGCAAGGGACATGTTGGTTGGGCCGGCTATCCGACCAAGATCGGTTGGCCCGCGCCCGGGATCAAGCGAGACAGCCTGGCCGTCTGGCGCAAGGTGACGCGCGAGCACGGTGTGGCGCTTTTTATCCACTACTCAGGAGTTTGGGACTCGCAAGCAATCGAGCGCCATCCGGAATGGGCCCGTATTGATGAAAAAGGAAACCGGGATCCGAACAACACGAGTGTCTTCGGAGCTTATCAGGACGAATTCCTTATCCCTCAGCTCAAGGAAGTTACTTCGGCCTATGATTTAGACGGAGTCTGGGTGGACGGCGAATGTTGGGCCGCGCAGCTCGATTACTCTCCACTGGCCTTAGCCGCCTGGAAAAAGGAAACGGGACTCTCAACGGCCCCCATGGATGGGAGCGATCCTCGCTGGCTCGACTGGAAGATGTTCAACCGCCGGGCGTTCGAGAACTACCTCCGTCATTGGGTGGATGCGCTCCACGCTTTTAATCCGAAGCTTCAGATCACCAGCAACTGGATGTATACAAGCTTTGCTCCGAAACCGGTCGTGGCCAAGCTTGATTTTCTGTCAGGAGATTATTCTCCTTCTTTATCTCTTGATAGGGCACGGGTGGAAGCCCGATACCTGGCCAGCACGGTCATGCCCTGGGATCTTATGGCCTGGGGTTTCGATAAAGGCAAAGATCAGGGTTGGAGCCTAAAAACACCCGCGCAGCTTATGCAGGAAGCCGCAGTCGTCCTCATGCAAGGCGGAGGCTTTCAAATCTATCATCAGCCGACGCGATCCGGATACATTATCGAGGCAATCATCGAACAGGAAGCGCAGGTGGCGGATTTCTGCCGAGCGCGGCAAGATGTGAGTTTTCAAAGCAAGACTGTTCCCCAGGTCGCGCTCCTCTTGTCGTCTGAGTCGCATTGGGATAAATCCGAACGGGTTTTTGCGCCGTGGGGCGGCGAGTTCGACGACCTCGAAGGTGCGCTTCATGCCCTGCTCGAGCTTCATTATTCCGTTGATATTCTGGCCGAGCACCAGCTTCTGTCTCGCCTGCAAGAATTTCCCTTGGTCGTCGTTCCCGATTCTCACAAGCTTACAGATGATTTTAAGCGAGCCCTATTGAGCTATGTGGAGCGGGGAGGAAGCCTGCTGCTCCTGGGAGAAAAATGCGCGCGGCTATTTGAGCCAGCGCTTGGAGTGAGGTTCGAATCAGCGCCGCAGAATTTTACAGGCGAACTGGCGACCACCTCAGGGCCGGTGAGCATCAACGGCCTCTGGCAAAATGTAGTGCTTGCTTCGGCCAGGCCGACAGGCTATAGACACCCCACCCGCGATTCGCGAAAAGATCAAAAAATTGCCGCGACAATTGCCGTTCACGGAAAAGGAAGAATCGGCGCTATATGTGGGCCGCTGGCAAACATCTTTTTTAAATGCCACCATCCTTCTATCCGGCAGTTTATCGGAGATATCGTCAAAGCGCTTTTTTCCGAGCCTGCCGTGTTGATGGACGGCCCGGCCTATGTGGACATTGCCTTGCGGACAACGAAGGACGGACGGTTGAGCCTTCATCTATTGAACCGCTCCAACCTGCCCTTGCCCGACCGATATAACTTCACCGATTTTATCCCGGCGGTCGGACCGTTCAATGTCAAAATAAGGACGGCTAAACAGCCGCAAAAAATCACGCTGCTGCCCGAAGGTTTATCGCCCAAATGGGAGTGGAAAAACGGACTGCTGACGGCGACAATTCCTCGGGTTCATATCCACAGCATTCTGGTCGTCGAGTAAATAAGATTCACAACATCCTCTTCTGCTCTTTCTTTTCAGAAAAAGTGCGCGGGACAAACACTTTCTGGCCCGAGGCGGGGTCTGTCCCCGTAAGATACATGCACGTTGACCGGGTCATCGGCGTCGGCGTGAAGATTTGGACTCCCTCGACCGGCTTCTCTCCTTCTTTTTCCAGGCGGCGCACCTGACGGGCCAGCTCCTGCGCCTCCTTCTTCCCGCTTCCTGGATGGGCAACCATCAAATAATATTTCAGGTGCTGTTTGCGGCCTTTATTGATTTTCTTAAACAGGCGGCGGAACTCCTCGAGCGGCCGCGTCTCTTTGTTCATCAAACGCAAAACCCCGGAAGAAACATGCTCGGGCGCAATCTTGAGCAGGCCCGAGAGGTGATGATCGGACAGTTCCTTAAGATATTCCTCACTCTCCATGGCCAGGTCGTAGCGGATACCGCTCCGAACAAAAACTTTTTTCACGCCGGGGATCTGGCGCGCCTTTTTCATCAACCGGATCAAACGCTTGTGGCTCCGGACAAGTCTTGAACAACCTATGCAATCGCGCTCGCACTTATCGCGCACCCTGCAGTCCATGCCATACATATTGGCCGTCGGCCCACCCAAGTCATCGATATAGCCTTTGAAATTCGGATGCCGAGTCAAGCGCCGGATTTCCCCAAGGATGGACTCTTCACTCCTCGAAACAATTCGGTCTCCTTGGTGGAGGGCTAACGAGCAAAACGAGCAGCCGCCGACGCAGCCGCGGTGGATGACGACGGAAAACTGGGCCATCCGCAATTCCGGAAAATGAGGGGGGATTGTCCGTGAGAAAGGCAGTTCGTAGATCCAATCCAGGTCTTGGGGTTGGTACTCCGGCATGGGATATTGGAGGACGAAGCGATTGTCATGGCACTGGGCAAGAGGCTTCCGATTGGAGAAGAAATTTTGGGCGCGACAAAATTGTTCAGGACTGTTGCTCACCTCTTCGAAAGAAGGGATTTCATGGAAATGCGAAGGCAATTCTTTCCTCACGATGCATGTTCCGGGGATTCCGGCTAAATCCTCACCCTTTTCCAGTCGATGCGCGATCTCGATGGCCTGCAGCTCGCCGGGGCCATAAACAAGGATATCCGCGCGCGAATCAAGCAGGATGCTGCGGCGAACCTTGTCTTCCCAGTAGTCGTAATGAGCGAACCGTCGCAACGAGGCCTCGATGCCGCCAAGCACGATGGCCTTCCCTGGAAATAAATGCCTGATTTTATTGGCATAGACCAGGACCGCCCGGTCGGGCATGCCCGACTTATACGGCGCATGCTCATCCTTGGCCCGTTCGCGTTTCAGGGGCGTGTAGTTCACAAGCATGCTATCGATAGAGCCTGACGTAATGCCAAAACAAAGCCGCGGCCGGCCGAGCTTTTGAAAATCCGTGTCGCCCTTCCAGTCGGGGCGCTCGATGATTCCGATTTTGTATCGCTTGGCGTCCAGCACCCGGGCGATCACGCCCGCCCCTGAAAGCGGGTGGTCCGCATACGGCTCGCCGCTGATCAGGATGATGTCAAAACCCGAACCCTTTGTCGAAATCATGATTTCGCATCTTCCCGTTGTTAAGTACGATAATAATCCACTTTTTTGAACATGAAAAGCCCGTAGGCCGCGTCGGCCAGGAGCAGCGCGCCGGAAATAAAGAACGGATACTGCAATCCATAACGAAAGCCCAGCGGCGAATAAACTAGAGCGCCGACCATCTGGCCTATAATCTGGATGGCGATCAGCAAGCCGGCGCTGCCGCCGATGCTCCGTCTTTCAAAAAGCCTCGATATGGACAGTGTGATCAGGACCCCTAAGCCGCCATCCCCGATCTCATGGAGGATTCGGAAAAAGAGAGAAATATAGACATTATGATTAATCATGAGGATCAGCCCCGCTCCCGAAAGGGCCATCGACAGAAGCAGCAGGCGCTTGTTGAGGCGTGCATTGTACCTTAAAAACCCGACCAAAAAAGCCGTGAAAGCCAGGGCGGACAAAGGGATCGAAATATAGAAAGAGACTTGAAGTTTGTTCAGCCCAAAGAATTTTTCAAGGAAGGGGCTGTAGACTGTTCCTTCAACGCCCCAATGAAGGGCCAGGATAAAGATGAACACGACAAAGAGGAGCGTCTTTTTCTGGAGCAGGCTGTTCCGGTATTCTTTAAAAGACACCAGCCAAAACCGTTGGTGGTCGAAATGGCGAATCGACAGCAGCACGATCATGGTCAAGACCGAAAAAACGGCCAGGAGAGCCCGGAAATTGCCGAACTGAGTAAGAAATCCGCCGGCCAAGACACCGATAGCCGGACCCAGACCGACCCAGAAAATATATGTTCCGTACTTTTTGTTCGGGTCCATGTCGGTCTCATCTTTGTAGTACATGCTGTTGATGGAGACATCCAGGGCGTTATTCGCCATCCCAAGGAATAAAAATAGGGCAGCCATCAGATAAAAACTCTGCGCCCAGGCGATGAGCAGGAAGAGCGCGCATTCGGCGAAGAGAGCCGCATGGACGACGCCGGCGATGGAAAAGCGATCATTGATCCAGCCCGTCGGGAAGGAAATCAATAAAGGGGCCAGGGCGAATAGGGATATGACGATGCCGATCTGCCAACCGTTAAAGCCGATGCTCAGGAAATGGAGCGGGATGAGGAAAAACACCGAAGTGACGGTGAGCTTGCGGCAGAAATTGACGAAATGAATCTTGGCATGAAGAGACATGGTCTTCCCGGCCTATCAATTTTAAGTCCTTTATTATACCGAAAAATTTGGTGACACAATACTGTGTCCCCATAAAAAAAGGGGCGGTTCTCTTGCCGGCGCAAGAGAACCGCCCCACGAAGGCGTATAAACTAGTGTCCCGTCTCGTAAATCTCTTTCCAAAGTCCTCTGCAGAGACGGGACACTTCCAGGGGGGAGTCAAGCTCCCCCCTCGGCGCTTCGCTCCGCTCCGCTGACCCCCTGAGGGGAACGACGCCGTCCCCCTCAAACTCCTCCGCGGTGGTGCGTCTTTATAGATCATCCTAAAGTCAAGTTATTTGTGAGACGCACCACTAGGGCTCGCTCGTTATCTCTTGAAGATACGAACGCTGCCGCTGAAGGTCTTCAGGTGCACCGAAGCTCCGCCGCCGTTCACGACGCCACGGAGATCGTTCTTGGAGATCCTGCCGGACATGGTCACTGCAAAATCCGTTTCGATATGGCCGCTGAAAGCTTCCGCCTCCAGGTCGAACGCAGAATCTGCGGGGATCCTCAACTCGATGCCGCCGCTCATGGCTTCCATATCGTATTTTCCGTCTTTTATGATTTGTCCCTCGTAGGTGATGTTGCCGCTCAAGACCTTGGCCCTGAAGGATTTCGTCCCCGAAATTTCCCTCACTTTGATATTGCCGCTTGTTGATTCGGCCTCAAAAGAGCCCATGATTTTCTCAACCGTGAGGTTGCCGGAGACGACCTTTAAATTGACGTCACCAACAATATCATGCAGTTCGGTCGTCCCGCTGATTGTTTTGAAATCAACGCCTTTCCCGGCTTTGACGACAACCAGGTTTCCGCTGGTGACATCCCCCTCGAGCGGCCCGCCGATATTCTCGACGCTCACATTGCCGCTCACGCATCTGATCTTGGCCCCGGCCTTATCGGGGATCCAAATCTCATAGTCCACCCTGACGCTGAAATCGTCGCCTCTCCTGAATCTTTGTTCCGGATACTTGGTTTCGATGGCCCTGTCCAGGGATTTTTGGGCATCCTGGTCCTCGGAGACTGCGCGGGTGTCCTGGATGGCACTCTCGACCCCGGTTAAAGAGACCGTCTTTTGAAATTCGGCTTTATTGGCGCGGAGGTAGCTGTAGCAAGTGTTTAATGCGATGCGGTAAACCCAGCCGACAAACGTGTCGGCTTTTTGGACATCCTCCAGGTGGCTAAATACCTTCAAAAAGATTTCCTGGAGGAGGTCTTCGGCCGCGACCCGATTGAAAGTGTAGCGAAAGGCCAGGTTAAAGAGCGGGGTTTTCAGGCGGTGATAAATGGCTTCCATGGCCCGGGCATCGCCTGCTTGAGAGCGGCTGATCAAGTCGGCAAAAGAGGCGTCCCCGGACAACGGGACCTGGGAAGAAATGTCATCTTTTGGCTGGGCCATGACCGCCGGCTCCTGGATGAACGGTCCCACCGGAGACCTGGGGACATTATCTGCGATTTGGAGGCCGTTTGCTAGCGCAAAATCCTGGTAAGCCACTTTTTCTCTCTCTTCAATCCTAATAGATGAAGAGAGTCAAAAAAAGGTTGCTTTTCCCGGAAAAATTTTTCAAAATCTTTATGAAATTCCGGTAGAAAGATTTCCCTAAATCGCATATAAATAAAGGGAAGGCAGGATTCCGGCATGGCCGCCAAGGCGGAGGAGCGATCATGAAAAAGATCACCAATTTATTATCCGTGATTGGGCTCGTTTTTCTTCAAATCAGCCTTACGAATTGTCAGAAAAAAGAAGCAGCGCCCTCTGAGATCGAGGTTTCCGGGATTATCGAAGCCGTTAAAACCGAGATCAAAGCCCAGGCCCAAGGCGAAGTCAGACAGATTCTAGTCCAAGAAGGCCAGAAGGTGAAAAAGGGCGACTTGCTATGCCTTTTAGATGACGAAAAACTCCGCATTCAGTTGGGCCAAGTCAAGGCCGGTCAGGACGCCGCCCAGGCCAGGCTCCGATTGGCCAAAATGGGGACCAAAAAAGAAATGATCGCGGTCGCTAAAAACCAAGAGGAAATAGCGGCAAAACAGCTGGAGCTGGCCCAAAAAGACGCGGAACGAATGGCTAAGCTCCTTAACCAAGGCGCCGTTTCCCAATCCTTGAAAGAAAAGGCTGACCTCGCCCTCAAAGCCGCCCAGGAGCAATACAAAAGCGCTCAAGAAAATTATCGGATGGCGGCCCGCGGCCGGGAAAAAGAAGAGATCGAAATGGCCGAAGCCGAAATCCAGGGCTTAAAAGCGCAGGAACAGTACCTCCTAAGGCTCCTCCAGGATGCCGAAGTCAAATCGCCCATAGATGGAATCCTTGAGATCAGGCATATCGAGGTCGGCGAACTCGCCCTTCCAGGAGCAATTCTCTTCAGCCTGATCGACCTCCGTCAAACCTACGTGAAGGCCTACGTTCCCGAAAGATATACGGGCCGTGTCAGACTTGGAAGCGTGGTGGCCGTCTTCAGCGATTCCTATCCAGGAAAAACATACAAGGGAAAAATCAATTTCATCTCGGATGAAGCGGAATTCGCTCCCACAAACGTCCAGACCAAAGAGGAGCGCCTCAAACTCGTCTATATGATCAAATCGTATCTGGATAACCCGGCCGGAGAGCTCAAGCCGGGCATGCCGGTGGATGTGAAGATTAAGATAGAGGGCTGATAAAAGCAAGACGATGTGGGCGGTCAAAGCGGAGCGAATCAGCAAAAAGTTCGAGCGTGTCGCAGCCATTCAAAACCTTGACCTGGCCGTTGAAAATGGAACCCTGGCGGGCTTCATCGGTCCAGACGGCGCGGGAAAATCCACGCTCCTCCGCCTGTTAATCGGTCTGCTCCAGCCCACGACAGGGAGGATTGAAGTCGGTGGGTTCGACGTCGCAAAAAATCCCTTCCAGGTCAAAGACCGGATCGGCTATATGCCCCAGCATTTTAGCCTCTATGGCGACCTGACTGTCGCCGAAAATATGAAATTTTTTGCCGATATTTATGGAGTCCGGGCCGAGCCGTTTATCGAAAGAAGAAAAGAGCTTCTCAAATTCAGCGCCCTGGGTCCCTTCCAGGACAGGCTGGCCAGGAATCTGTCCGGCGGCATGCAGAAAAAACTCGCCCTGGCCTGCAACCTGTTCCATACGCCGGACATCCTCCTCTTGGACGAGCCGACCACGGGGGTGGATCCCGTCTCCAGGCTTGAACTCTGGCACCTTCTCAAGGAGCTGAACGACAAAGGAGTGACGATTCTTCTAACCACGCCCTACATGGACGAAGCCGCCCGATGTCATAAGGTCGGGTTTATTTTTGAAGGACAGATTCTCGCCTACGATTCTCCCCTTAGCCTTATTGCTCTAATGAAAGACGGGATCGCCGAGCTCATAGCGCCCCCCGCCGAGTCGATTAAAACGCTGCGCGGCCTGCCCGGCATAAAAAGCATCCAACCTTTCGGCGAAACCCTCCATGTCGTCTATGAAACGGGCCGGATTGGCCTGGAGACGATCAAGGTGCATCTCGGAGAAAAACGGATCCCCTTCCAAAGCCTGAAAAAAATTTCGCCCTCTTTCGAGGATGTTTTTTTGGCTTTGGCCCAGGAGAAAGCCCTGGTTCAAACCGGAAAGCCATGAACAGCGCGCCAAGCATCGAAGTCCGGGACCTCACCAAAAAATTCGGTTCGTTCACGGCCGTCGATCATATTTCATTCACTGTCAAAAAGGGAGAGATCTTCGGTTTCCTCGGCCCGAACGGCGCCGGCAAATCCACGACCATCCGCATGCTGTGCGGCATCCTTCGCCCGACGGCGGGCCAGGGCATCGTGGGAGGATTCAGCATCTCCTCCCGCCCCGACGAAATCAAAAAGATCATCGGCTATATGTCGCAGAAATTCACACTTTACCAGGACCTGACCGTCAGCGAAAACATCGAGTTTTACGGCGGCATCCATCGGCTTCCGCCGGCTGTCCAACGAGAGCGGAAGAATTGGGTGTTGAAGATGGCGGGGCTCGAAGGACGAGAGAATTCCCTGACCAGGGAGCTCTCGGGGGGCTGGAAACAGCGGCTGGCGTTGGGATGCGCGATCCTCCATCAGCCCCAGATTTTATTCCTGGATGAGCCGACGGCCAGCGTGGACCCCGCTTCGCGCCGGGACTTCTGGAACTTGATCTACGAGCTCTCTGAGCAAGAAACCACCGCTTTTGTCACGTCTCACTACATGGATGAAGTCGAGCGGTGTCACAGGATCGCCATTATTTATTCGGGGAAGATCATCGCCCTCGGCTCGCCGCGCGAGCTGAAAGTCCGTTTTACGCAAAGGGAAAATTCCACGCTGGAGGATGTTTTCATTTCAGCGGTTCGCGGAGCAAGCTCGCCATGACCAACAGAATCATTCCGCTCATGAAAAAGGAGGCCATTCACATCTGGCGGGACCCGCGAAGCCTGTACATGGCCCTCGGCCTGCCGACCGTCCTGCTCATTCTTTTTGGCTATGCCATCACTTTCGACATCCGTCATATCCGCATGGGAATCATCGACCAGGATGGATCCCCGCCCAGCCGCGAACTCATCAGCCGCGTCAAATCCAGCGATTATTTCAGTCTCGTGCATCTATCCTCCGACGCCTCTGGTGCGGAACGGCTGCTGGACGAAGGGCGGGTGAGACTCATCATCGTTATTCCTCCGGATTTTTCCAAGGACCTGGCCAAAGGAACAGACGCACGGCTGCAGCTTCTCGTGGACGGCAGCAACAACAACACGGCTCTTGTTGCCCTTGGCTACATCTCCCGCTTGATCCAAACGTTTTCCACGGATGTCCTCACCGAAAGGATGAGACGCCAGGGAGGGTCCTTTAACACCGGCTTTCCCATGATCGAGCCCAGAGTCAGAGTCTGGTACAACCCGGAGCTGAAAAGCGCCAATTTCATCGTGCCCGGGCTGATCGCCGTGGTCATGATGGTGATGACGACCATGTTAACCTCCCTCACCATCGCCCGGGAATGGGAAAACGGGACCATGGAGCAGCTCATCTCCGGACCCGCCAGGTCTCATGAGATCGTCATCGGCAAGATGCTGCCCTATTTTTTTCTGGGCTTGACACAGGTGGCCCTGGTGGTCCTGGCGGGAAACTTCATTTTTAAAGTTCCGCTCAGAGGAAGCCTGTTCGTCCTTTTCGTTGTATCCTCCATCTTCCTGTTCTGCGGGCTCAGCCTTGGACTTTTAAGCTCCATCGTGACGAAATCCCAACAGCTCGCCTACATGATCTCCATTTTGACCACGCTCCTCCCCTCCTACATCCTCTCGGGCTTTATTTTTCCGATCAAGAGCATGCCCAAAATCATCCAGCTCATTTCCTATCTCGTGCCCGCGCGCTATTTTCTGGCTACGCTCAGGGGGATTTTCCTAAAAGGCTACGGCTTCGCACTGCTCTGGCCGGAAATTCTATCATTGTTCTTTTTCTCCCTGCTCGTGTTCGCCGCCTGCGTCCGGCTCATGAGGTTGAGTCTGGAGTAAGAGATAGATATGTTCAGCACGATCCGCCACATCATCCGCAAAGAGTTCATCCAGTTGTTCCGCGACAGGCGCATGTTCATGCCGTTGTTCATGGCTCCGGTCATCCAGCTCATCCTTTTTGGCTACGCGGCAACGATCGATATCAAGCATATCTCGTTGGCCGTGGTCGATTATGACAGGACCCAGGAAAGCCGGGCTCTTGTCTCCTCTTTCATCGAGTCGGGCTATTTCGAGCAGAAGGCTGCCCCCGAATCGTCGGAGGCTGTCGATGTTCTGCTCCAAACAGGAAAGGTCCAGGCCGCGCTTGTCTTTCCCAAAGACTTCGCCCGGCATCTCAAAAATAGGCAAATCTCGCCGCTTCAAATCATCATCGACGGCACGGATGCGAACTCGGCGACGATCATCCAGAGCTATGTCTCTCTGATCATTGCCAAATATTCAGAGACGGTCGTGACCCAATTGATGATGCGCCGGCCGGAGGGGATGGTCCGGCTTGAGCCTCGCGTCTGGTACAACCCCGAGCTCAAGAGCTCGGTCTGGATGGTCCCGGGCGTGGTCAGCCTGATCCTGCTGCTGACCACGCTCATCCTGACCTCGATGGCGATCACAAGAGAACGCGAGCTGGGGACCCTGGAGCAGCTCATCGTCTCGCCGATCAAGCCCATCGAGCTGATCCTGGGCAAGACGATCCCCTTCGTGATCGTGGGCTTCTGCGACGTCATCCTTGTTCTTGTCGCGGGAAAGCTGGTCTTCAATATCCCCATCCGCGGAAATCTCGTTTTCCTATTGGCGTGCGCTCTGGTTTTCATTCTGACCACGCTCGGCATGGGCCTTTTTATCTCCACGATTTCCCGCACCCAGGGACAGGTCATGATGTCGGCGATGTTCTTGATGATGCCGGCCATGCTTCTCTCTGGAGTTTTTTCACCGATCGAGGGTATGCCCCAGATTATCCAGTACCTCACTTACATCAATCCTCTCCGCTATTTCGGAAAAATTGTGAGAGGAATCCTCCTCAAAGGAAACGGCTTTTCGATCCTTTGGCCTGAACTCCTGGTCCTTTTTCTGATGGGAATCGTGACGATTATTCTCAGCTCGCTCCGCTTCAAAAAATACTTGGAGTAAGTATTTTGCTTTTCGATTATAATTTTTGAATGACGCGTTCGCGCTCAGGAGGTGAGTAATGCTAAGATGCCGTCTTTTGATTGGCTTCGTCCTTCTTGCCTGCATCCTGGCTTCCATCTCTGCCGGACAGGGCGTGAATCAAGAGCCGCGCCGAAAGCAAGCCACGTTCATCAAGCCCGAATTAGCCGGTGTCCCTCCCCTATTCCAGAGGCTCTATACCCGATTAGAAAGTGTCCTGGCCCGCTGGAACAAGGAGATCGACCAGAAATGGAATGGAACTCCCTACAACATGTTCATTCCCATGGCCTCGGTCCTTCCTGCCAACTCCAATGCCGGATTTCCCATTCTCCGGAAAGAAAACAGGGAGAATACCAAAATCTATATCCAGCGTCTAAAAGAGCTGGGCTGTAGGGGTGTGCAGCTCGATATCCAGTTCCCGATTCTCGATCTGGAATATTTCAAGTTCGCTAAGGAAAAAGGCTTGATTCCCAAAGATTCGCCCGAGGATAAGGATTTTCTTGAATTCTATAAGAAGGTGGCCGAGGAGGTAAGAGCCTCGGGGCTTAGGCTATCCGTGGAAAGCCAGGTCATTTTTACCCAAAAAACCTGGTCCCCCCTTCCCGTGGAGCAGTATTATGCCGAATTCGAAAAAGACGGAGAGGCCGGGTTTGCCGCCTATAAGCAGCGCAAGCTGGCCATGGCCAAATTGATTGCTACGGAGCTCAGGCCGGATTTTTTCACGATGGAGGATGAGCCCGATACGGCGATGTCGCTGACGGGCATTCAACTCTTGAAGAAAAAAGAAAATTATCTCGGCCTGGTGAAGGACCTGGTGGACGGGGTGAGGCCCCTCGTCCGCAACACAACAAAAATCGCCAGCGGCATCGGCATCTGGATGAGCGACTGGGAATCCTGGCTCAAAGACCTTCTCAAGCTGGATGTCGATTTTATCAACCTCCATATCTATCCTATTGAGATCAACGCCTATAACTCCCGCGATGACATCGTGCCCAGAACCCTGAAGGCCGCGGACATGGCCCATCAGGCCGGGAAGGGAGTGGCCGTAGGCGAGACCTGGCTCTACAAGACCATGCCTCTTGACACCAAGGACCCGGAAGTCATTTACGGCCGCGATTACTATGATTTCTGGATTCCGCTGGACATCGAACACTTGAGCTTGATTTTCAAGATCGCCCATTTCAAAAAGTTCGAATATGTGTCGCCGTTCTGGTCCTCGTTCTTTTTCTCCTACCTAACCTACCAAGAAGCAAGAGGCTTAAACACTGCGGAATTGAAGAGGCGCAACAATCTCAGAGTCTATCAGAATCTCATGAATGGCACATTTTCCCCGACCGGGATGGCTTATAGGAATATGGCAACGGCCGGGCCGCGCCGATGATTAACACGGACCCCGGCGCACGAGCAAGAGACTCTAAGCGCAGGTCGAAGGTCTAAGGCCGTTTCTCAGAATTGTGCTTCGAACGCCAGCTTCTCCCCTGCTTTGAGCATCAGCGGTTGGGCCCACTTGACCAGGATGCGGCTGCCGTCCTGGCTGAAAATCGGTTTGAACGTTTTTCCTCCGGCCTCTCCTTTTAATGCAATGACCTTGTGATTCTGGAGAGATGGCGGCAGGATAAAACTATATTCTTTGAGCTTGAGCTCGCCCGATGCCACCGCCAGCCCGACTTTCTGCGTTTTCCCGGCTTCTGCCTTCTGGAAATATCCGCCCCAGGCAGATCCTGTGCTCCAGAATGTCCGAAAATCTTCTGGATACACTTGAGGCGCAAACCCCAAGCTCATGGCCGACCCGGAATACGAATACCCGGAGAGAGCGAGCAGAAGGCCCCAGGAAGACATCGCTCGGGCATAGTGATGGCCGCATTCAATTTCATCCCAGGGATTTCGCCGCTCTCCGTTATACCTGTCGCGGACGGCCTTGACGATCGACAGGCCCTCCTCGACCAAACCCTCATACATCAAATGAGACGCGACATGATATTCAATCCCTGTCCAGACCTCATCCGAATAGACAAACGGAAGCGGAGGACGGCCGCCTTTCGGCCAGGTGCAGAGCAACAGTCCCTTTTCATCATTCAGGGCATATGTCCGCTGGCAGTTGGAATAGTTTTTGAAATCCGTCATGAAATTGTAATTGAAGATCGAGCGCAAAGTGGTTTGAAGACGGTCCTGCGGAAGAAAACGGCCCAAGCCTGCGACCATGGTTAGCCATTGGCCGAGCATCTGGTCGGAAAGACAGCCTTCCCCGTACTGGTATTTTTTCTCCATCACCTGGTCATACTTCTGGACGTAATACTCGCCGTTCCAGAGGAGGTCATCGAACTTTTTCCGGCCTTTTTCAAATAGATCTTTATACGACTTCGCGGCGTCCCGATCGCCGACGGCCTCGGCCATCTTTGACCCGGCCAGCAGGGCGCCCAAATAAAACGTGCCGATCATGCTGTTCGGTCCGTAGAATTCGATATCGTAGGTATTGTGTTGTTCGCCCTCGATCAGGCCGTCTTTGTCGGCATCCCATGCCGTCCACGTGTATTCGAGCGCCTTTTTGGCCTTGGGCCAGATTTTCTTCAGAAATTCCATGTCGCCGGATAGCTGCCAATCGCGATAGAGATTGATAATTCTCCCCAGCTGGCCGTCCGCCGCGGGCCGGAATTTCCAGTACACGCCGCTCCAGAGCGGGAGCGACGTCCGGAAGACCATCTCGCCGTTGTCCTTGGTGTTATTCAGGAAATCCACCTCGCGCATAAACCGCTCCAAGCTCGGGAAGAGAAAGGCCAACGACTGCTCGTAGTTCCAGACGTGGGCGCAGTTGAGCGGGCAACAGCCGCTCTTATCGCTGCAGCCTTCAAAGCCGAAGAATTTCCCGCCTTCGAGCCAGAAGCAGGTCATGGTCCGGGTGATGGACGCCTGGCTCGAAACGGCGTCGAGCACGTAGGGCGGCAGCGTCGCCGAGAAGAAAATCTCATGGAACAACCGGCTCTCTTTTTCGAGCTGGGGAAGGTTCTGGCAAAGATATTCCGCCGATTTCCAGGCATCGGCGAAGCGCTCCGCGTAATGATTTTTGAACATCTGGCCTTGCTGTTCGCGGACGAGATCGAAGTAATCGACAAAATTGGGAAAACTCCAGGAAAGAATAAAGGGCAAGGTCACTTCGCCGAACGGCTCGATGGTCGCCATCAGCCCAAGCGTTCCGACGTCTGTGCGATTTTCCGGCGAAGGAGCGGACTCATCGAGGTTTTTCAAAACGCCATCTGCCGCAAAGTCGTCCCAGAAAATCTGGAGGTCATCCCACCAATCACCCCGTACCCAGTGGGAAAGGTAAGTGATATTTTTCCAAGGAGTGGTCAAGGCCATCGTGCCGAACGCCGCTGCGTCCGGTTTGACCTTTTGCGAAGACATGAACAACCCGGAGAGCAGCGGCCCCTTCCGGACTTCGTTGACATTCTGTCCAAATTTATCGTTGTTGACGCCATCGATCGTGCCCTGTCCGTCAAAGCCGACGGGATTGAGAATCGAGCCGGCGATCGCAATTTTGGCCTGGTGAGGACTGAGATTTTTTATGCGGAAGCGGATGAGGAAAGCGGGGATTCCGGATTCTTCCGGCTTGAGCGGGATAAACGGGTTGAAAGCCTCGAGCGTAACGTCCAGCGGAATTTGGCTGTCTTCGAGATCCACCCAGGCAAACGGATATTCGCCGCGGAAGCGGGCTTTTTCCATGCGCGGCAACCCGGGGACGTCTCCCCTTTGCAATCCATGCGAACCCGCAAAAGGCGGAGTCAATGGGCCCTCGAGGACCCTGACAAGGGGTTTTTGGCCTTTCTGCTCATAATAGAGGGCGAAAAAGGTAAAGGGAAGGTTGACGCCCTTTCCGGGCCGGTTGAAAATCTCCCAGTCGCGGAGGTTTCCCCGGCCGCCCAGCGAAACCGTTCCCGTCCCGATTCCGCCGAGAGGAAAGGCGATCTCTTTAAGGCTGGCCCCTTCAAAAGTGCGCACTTTGTCCAGGCGAAAAAGCTCCTGGTCCGTGTAGCCGGGCTTTGAGGAATCCTGAGTCATCGCCCAAACTCCCCGTTCGCCCTGCCCGAACAGGATAAGAACAGGCAGTAAAGCCAAGACCAAAACGCACGGCCGCCGCAAACGATGGTTAGCTGACATGGAGACGTCCTCCTTTTTAGAGCAAATTTCATAAGCACCATTTATCTATAGCATCGATTTATAAAAGTCAATCAGCGCTGCCCGGCGCCTTGACACCCTATTTCTTTTATGGAATATTTGACGGCGATAAATGCCCGCAAAATTCCGTTCATCAAAATTCCGGTCTGTTCAAGAGGGCAAATTACTGGGCCTGGAATTTTACGAAATTCTGCTCATTTTTATCGGCTTATTATTGGTATTTAAAAATAAATGGGTTTGTGATGATGGTTACATCTATTTTCGATACGTCGATAATTTTGTCATTCATAAAATCGGGTTGGTTTTTAATGCCCACGAATACGTCGAGGGATTCTCGGGCGTTCTGTGGGCCTTCGTTCTTTCCGGCATTCGGTTTTTCGTTCGGGTCATCTCTTTACGACACATTGTTTTTGTCTTGGGTTTCGGCTTGGCCCTGATCACATTCTATAAGCTGGCCAGAGTAAATCATCGGATGATTTGCGCGGCTCGAGGGAATTCGGACAAAGCCCGGAAAGGGCTGCTCCTGAATTTTTCATTGCCGCTGGCCTTGGCGATCTCCACGCGCGTCATCCCTGAATATTTTACATCCGGACTGGAAACGCCGTTCGTGATGCTGTATGCGGTCCTCGTGGCAACTCAGATTTTGCTGCCGTCCGAGAACATCCTCTATCTGGGAATCTTGATCGGAGCGGGACCTCTGGTCAGAGCCGAGCTGGCCATTTTTTCCGTTTGTCTGTTCCTTCATTTCTTTTTATTCGTTCGTAAAAAAGGGGCCATCAAGGTCCTGCTCATCGCGGCCGTCCCGAACCTGGCTTATCTCATATTTCGTGTCTGGTATTATGCGAGTCTCCTGCCGAACACGTTCTTTACCAAAGCATCGTCCGGAGCCAATATCAAACAGGGATTCAATTATTTCCTGGATTTGATAAAAGCTTACCGGACCCACATCGTTTTTATTCTGTTCCTTTTAGCGACGCTGGCCGCGATCCAAAAGGCCCGTCTTCCGATGACCAGGAACAGAATTTTCTTGGCCTTTGTCATTCTCATGTTTAGCGCCTATGTGATCTGGGTCGGCGGCGATTTTATGCACGGCAGATTTTGGCTGCCTGTCCTCATGATGCTCTATGCGGGCTTTTCCGGATTAGGGGAGCCTTTTTTCGCTTCTTTCGTTAAGCGACGAAACATCCGCCCGCTGCCCCAGAAAATCTTTAGCCTTTTGCTTGTCCTCCTGGTCGTTCTCGTGATCATGCCCATGCGATCCGTATCCACGGGGCAGAAATGGTTTGAAGGCATTATGAATGAACGGGAATGGTTCTTAGAGTTCGACGGCGGCGCCCTGAGCGACTGGAATTTCGAGCCGCGGAATATCATGGTTAAGCAGGCTGCCGTACTTAAAACGATTTCCCAGAAGTTGAATATGTCTCTCTCGACCGCTCATTCCATGATCGGGTATTTGGGATATTATGCCGGACCCCAGGTAACAATCATCGACCGGCTGGGACTGACGGACGCGGTAGGCTCAAGAGTCCGGCTGTACCGAAGAGGCTATCCGGGGCACGAAAAATGGGTTCCCTTCCCTTATCTGGTGTGGCGCCGGTCGACATTCTGGCTGACACCCTTTGACCCCTACAACAATCTCTTCAGCCTGGTTCCTCAATTAGACCCGTTGACGGACTTCGATCCCGCTCTTTTCAGCGGCCTGGGGCGGATTTATAAAAAGGACATCCAGAAAAAAGCCGATGAGGCTGTTCTGCGTCTTCTCGCCCTTGAGAACCTCGACCCAAATCTCGTCTTCTTCATCAAAAAGCTCGCTGAACCGTACCCGGACCTCGGTCCCGACGTCAAACAGCGCATCGAAGATCAATATGAGAGATCGGCCAAAGGGACAGCGAGCTGGGAATTGTGGCTGAAACACTACGAAAAAGACCTTGAAACGATCCAGGCCCAAATAACGAACAAACACAAGTTTTTTCAAAACATCGGCCTGGCCTTGAAAACCTTGACCATCAGGTTCGATTATCCTCCGTAGATTTGCCGCATAGAGTGGCTGCTTTCGCAGCACCCCCCTCAACCCAAAAATCAGCGTTTTTTCTTCTTTAAAATTTCTTCGAGCTTGTCTTCCATATCGGCGAAATGCGTTCCGGGCCAAAAAACCTGTCCGCAGGAAGGGCAGATGGCAAAGGAATCGGCCTTCTGGAAGACGAAAGGCGCGACCAGGTTAGCGGCTTGGGATTTGGCCAGGGGCTTGAGCCTGACATTGCACCCCAGACAGCGGGAATACGGATCCACCTCTTCCCGGAGCTCAAAAAAATCGATGACTTGCCTGACCTGCTCCTCCCAGGCTTCAGCCTCGATGAAAAGCTTTTTGAGGCCCTTGGCTCTTTCCAAGAGGGCATGATCCCGGGAAAGCAAAACCCGGCTTTCTTTGCGGGCGTGAGAAAGGAGCTCTTCGTCTTTAATCGCCGAAAAATAGAGGACGTCAAAGCCGAGGATTTTGAGCCACTTGGCCAGCTTCCCCAGCATGCAGTCGGCAATAAATTTCATGGATCGATGATTGGCTTAAATCATAGAGGAGAAGGTGAGTTTTTTCAACTCCTGCCGGACCGGCCGCTCTTTCTAGAGCCCCAGAAATTGGACGCTTATCCCGGAAATCAGAATCATGGCGCCCGCCAGGGCGTGGGCATATCGTTCGAGCTTCCCCAGCCTGATAAAGCTCACTCCCCACGAAGAAACGGCGATAATCGTGAGCATCGTCAGGATTGTGGCCAAGCCGAATGTTGCGGCGACCAGGACGACGCCGCTAACGCTGTGTTTCGCCGCAGGGTACATGATGAGCGGGATCAGAGGCTCGCAGGGCCCGAAGATGAAAATCGTGAAGAGAATCCAGGGCGTGATATTCGCTTTTTCCGTGCGTTCATGGACATGGGTGTGCTCAGCTTCGTGGCCATGAAGATGCTCATGCGCCGCGCCGTCGGCATGAATATGGACATGTTTGTGGGGTTTGTTTTTGATCGCCCTGTGCAATCCCCAGAGAAAATAGGCCAGGCCAAAGCCGATCATCAGCCAGGCCGCAGCTCCTCCCCGGACGGTTTCTGCATTTTCCAAGCGCGAAACGGCGATCCCGAGAGCAATCCCGGCGAGACCAAGGACAACAGAGCTGAGAACGTGCCCCAGCCCGGATAAGAAGGAAATGAAGAGCGTCTTGGAAAGCGGCCAGCGCCGGGCACGGCTCATGGCGATGAACGGAACGTAATGGTCGGGGCCGAGAATCGTGTGGACCAGACCCACCGTGGCCGCCGTTCCCGCCAGGACCAAAATCTCTTTAGTGATCATCTTTCTTGTTTAAAGTTTCAAGAGTATAGCATATTTGAGGGTTTTTTGTCCCCATTTGTCCCGAAATTGTCCCTGCGGCGGAGATAGAGGGAAGGGTTTGCCGTTCGTATTTGACTCACTTTTCTAATAGTGCTATTCTTTTGACAAACAGCCGTCTGGGGAAAAAATGCTACGAAATGTGCCAACTGTCAGATTGAGAATTCTTGCGGCTTTATTCCTCGTTTCGACCTTTGTCGGAGCACAGAAAATTGAGACGGTGAACGGCGTCCGCATCATTCATAATGAAAAAGGCGGACAATGGGGCGCCAACCTAGAAGTCAAGCTGGAATTGGTCCGAACGATCGGCGGGCTTGACGCCGAAGAGAACCTGTCGTTCAAAGAGCCCTCCGACATCGTCCGGGATTCTGTCGGAAATCTGTACCTCCTTGATACCGGCAGCAATCGAATCCAGAAGCTCGATTCAGAAGGAAAATTCATCAAGACAATCGGACGAAAGGGTCAAGGTCCTGGAGAATTCCAGGCAGCAACTTCCATGGATATCGACAAAGATAACAGCTTGTTCGTTTTCGATTTGGGGAGCAGGCGAATTGAGGTGCTTTCGTCCGAAGGAAAGCCCTTGAGGACCATCAAATTCCGTGCTGTTCCGCCGGGCCGGATTCGGCTTTTAGGGAACGGCCTGATCGTAAAGGGCGGATACCTCGATTCCAGAGTCCTTATGGGCTTCCGGAAAAAACTTCCCAAACTGCTGGAGGCACTCGATCTCAACGGAAAGACCAAGCTAACCTTCGGCGAAGCCACTGATTATAAGGACGGAATTACCAGTGATTACGCCAACCATTTCGAACTCGATACGGACGCGGAGAAGAACATTTGCCTAAGCTTCCGGTTTCAGAACAGAATCGAGAAGTATACGCCGGACGGGAAGCTCCTGTGGCAGGCGGATCGGCCGCTGAATTTTGGGACGGAGGTCATCGAAAAGGGATTTATTCGACACGTGAGGGAATCTGTAGGGATAATTCAACCGAGAATGAATACCGTCTCCAGCGGGATCGCTGCAGACGGCAAAGGCCGAGTCTGGGTCATTACCCTGCGCCGTCAGTTAACCAAGGATGAGATGGGTTTGCGGACCTCGGTAACGTCGGATGCAGGAGGTGTTTCCCGAAAGGTCACTGAACCCAAGATCGTAAAAGGTGATATCTACAAGCTTGAGATTTTTAGCCCGGACGGTATTTTCCTGGGCGAAATTCCCCTGACCCATAATGCCCACGGCATCCGGATTTTCGGCGATAATCTTTTTATCCGGGAATATGACAACACGATATTCTATCAGTATAAGATCGTCGAGAAATGACGCAATGGAATCAAGCCTCTTCGTTTCCGATTTATTTGTGCGAGCCGAGCCGAGCTACTCTCAGGGATATTGTCCCCGGGTGGTTTCCCCACGGCGGTCAAGCAGGAAGAAGTTTACGGTAGCAAATTGATATTTTTCCGCGAAGGGCGATATCAATTCCGAGCTTATGGAAGGCAGGGTCACGCAACGCAGAAAATCAATTCCTTATCTGCCAAAGACAAAAATGAGCCGCTTTTTTGGTCTATAATAAGGAAAATGAGCATGAAGAATGGCCAATGGATGGCGCTTGCAATAGCGGCCATTTTCTTCTTCCCATGCTTCGTTTCCTGCAAAAAAGAGAACGCCCTCTGGAAAGGAAAGACAACGGAAGAGAATGGGGTGATAGTCGTTAGGAATCCTGCAAATCCGATGTTCGGGAAAGATGCCTGTTTTGTTGAAGAAGACTTGTCGATTGGAAGCCCTAGAAGCGAGGAAGAACAAGCGTTTTCGGAAATAGCAAGCGTGGCAGTTGACAGAGAAGAAAATATCTATGTCCTCGATTCAAAAGAAGCACACATCCAGGTCTTCAATAAAGCGGGCATATACTTGAGGACTATCGGAAAGAAAGGCCAAGGGCCGGGCGAGATGCGGCTGCCGATAAACATCTCCATTACCCCTGGAAACGAAGTCCTCGTCAATGATCGGGGTGCCCGCTTTCTGCATTTCTTTGCTCTCGAAGGTGAACATCGGAGGTCTATATCTCTAGCGAGGATTCAGTCCTTCTCTCGCCCTCTGGTTGATTCAAAAAGCAATATCGTTGCTAGGCTTGGAACATTTATGCCTGACCGCGTATCATATGTTCTGGCAAAACTTGATCCGAGCTTAAAGCAGTTGTTTCCAGTCTTCTCCTACGATGTTGACAACCTTCCTGATATCTATAACGTCTATCCGCCGGACTGTTTTTGGGCCGTCGGAAGGGATGACAATATCATCTGGGGATATTCCGATAAGTATGAGTTGAATATTCTAAATAAGGATGGGCGCCTAGTGCGAAGGATCATCAGAGATTATGCCCCTGTAAAGACAACGGATGAAGAGAAAAGGGACTGGATCAAGTTTGCCTTTGGCAACAAAGGCGTGCCCCCGGACGTAAAAGTGAACTGGCCGAGTCATCACAATGCATTCCATTCCTTTATTGTCGACGATTCGGGGAGAATTATCGTCGAGACCTATGAGAAAGCGGTTGATGAGCGCGGAGTGTATTACGATGTCTTCGATAGCGAAGGCCGTTACCTCACTCGACTTGTCCTCAAAACCCCGCCACGTGCTATAAGAAAAGACAAACTCTATACGATCGAAGAAGATGAGGAGGGCTACCAACTAGTCAAACGTTATTCAGTGACCTGGGGATATTGAAGATGAAGCCAGAGGCCCTAACGCATGGCTTCCCGGATGCGAAAAGGACGCTTGACGCGATTGACCGCCTCGATAGGATAGACGAAGACGGTTTTTCGGCAAGTCGTTGACAGCGGCATGGAAGGGATCTACTATTGAATTAACGACATCATCGCATGTCATTCGATAGCCAAAGGAAGTAAAAATTGCGCTGGGCATGAAATAGAAATATTTATCTCCGATGGCATATAATTAAAAAGGGGAATGAATAATGAAGAAATTCATCCTGGTTATTACTTCATTTTTTATGTTCTATTCTATAGCCAGATCGCAGACGATAATAGAAAATCCTTCAAAACCACTCGCCAAGAACGCTGGGCGCGTCCTCAAGCTCGACGAAGTCTGGCGGATCACGGACGATAGCGGCAAGTTTTATTTTAAGTCACCCTTCGATCTTAACGTATCATCCGATGGATATATGTTCCTCGCAGACGCTGACGAGCTATTGAAATTTTCCCCAAATGGGAAATATGTTAAGAACCTCTTCAAAAAAGGCCAAGGCCCCGGCGAGATTACGAGCGATTTCTATTATGTGATCAAGGATAGCCAGATTTTTATCTATGATTTTATGTCCATCAAGATTGTTCAAATGGATTTAGACGGAAATCTCGTTCGTCAAACTCGAATCGAAACGGGGCCGTATAGCGGCTTTAATGGCGTCTACCAAAACCGGTTCATTTTTCGAAAGGAAATCTTCCGGCCCCCGGCAGAAAGAAAATTGGGACTGCAAAACATGCCGATTGTCATCAAATTGGTCTCAGAGGACGGTAAATCGGAAAAAGATAATTGTAATTTTCAAAAAGAAATGTTCATCGAAGAAAATGAATTCACAACGTGGACGAGATATCGCACCATCTTGGATAATCAAAATGGACTGATTTATGTTTCGCATACTCGAGAATATCAAATTGAAGTTTTAGATATTAATAAAGGACAGACGACAAAGCTCTTAAAAAGAAAGTATCCGAGCGTTAAATATAAAGACCGTGGATGGGAAGGGCTATTCTATAAGACTCATAAAGTGCCGAAGATCAAAATTGAAGTCGATATATCGGATCTTTATATAAACCAAAACGCGCTTTGGGTAAAAACCTCGACGACGACCAACGAGAAAGGAGATCTGATTGACATCTTTGACTCCGATGGTCGCTTCGTTGACAATTTCTATCTCGGCGCTGGCCGGACACTTCTCGGGGCGATAGGTGATGAGATTTTCGTCACCGAAAAAAAAGTCGACGAGAGCATCGTTCTTATCAAATATAAAATCGTTAAGTAGGAGGAGGAGGATATATCGAAAATCCGATTCCTCGTGATCGGGATAGGCGCGGTAATGGCTATGAGTCCGGAGTTTTAATCTTTATCGCTACGACATATGCAGATTGAGAGCATGGGAACCCAGAGGCCCCAAGGCATGGCTTCCCGGCTGAGGAAACGACGCTTGTCGCGATTGACCGCCTCGATAGGATATACAAATCCAGAGAGAGGAAATTCTCATTTTTGGCACGCCGCTGACAGTCGTTTGCAGGGGTTACGATCGGCTTTCAGACATCCGGAATTTCTGAGAGCTTTTGCCTGTCCTTAACATTTTCAGGCATATCCATGTATAATCAAATGAAGACTAAGGGGAGATCTATGAGTTCCTTGATGGGGAAGGAGGGACCGTGAGCATCCGTTCGAAAATAGGGATTACGATAATCCTTTCACTGGGCATTGTCATCTTGATCGGGTGGACATCGGTTACCCACCAGGACTCGCAACCTTCATGGAAAGGGAAGATTGTAACCGAAAATGGTATCAAGGTCGTCAAAAATCCCGCCGAGCCACTTTATGGCGAATTGATCTTCCAACTTGAGGAAGATTTGAGTATCGGCGGGAATGAAAACGACGACAATTATTATTTTCCGAGTGGGGCATCAATCACGGTTGACCAAGAAGGTAATCTTTATGTCCGGGACGTGGGAAACATCCGGATCCAGAAATACGACAAGGCAGGTAAATACGTTCAAACTATGGGCCGGAAAGGACAGGGACCCGGCGAGTTTCAGTTCCCCGGCGCGGTTCATGCCGATGAAGAGGGAAATATCTGGGTTCTTGACTCGCCGACGAGAGCTTTGAAGGTCTTCGGTCCGGATGGGATATTCAGAAACAGCACCCCATTAAGGCCATTTATACAGCCGCAATTTTATATTTCCAAACAAGGATTCATTTTCGGGATGGAAATCAATTATCGAACTCAGGAAGGCCCGAGAATTGCTATTCTTAAGCTGAATCCCGATGGTTCGCTTGCTGGGACGATCGCTCAATTCCAGGGGGAGTTAAAGCCAAATCAGAAAGGGTATGCGATTCATTCTTACAGTAATTCTCTTTTTTTGTGCGGACTAAATCCAAACGCCTTCTGCTATGGCTTCTCGATGGACTACAAGATCTTTCTCGCCGACGGTCAAGGTAAGATAATCTTGGTTATTCAGAAGGCCGAGAAGCCCATTCCTATATCTGGGGCGGAGAAAGACTGGATTAAGAAAAAGGGAATTTTTATGGCCCTCGGAGTTTCTAAAGAAGAAAGGGCCGAAGTTGCCGTTTTTCCTCCGCACAGACCGTACTTTGGCCGCCTCATTGTAGACAATACAGGACGAATTTATGTTTCACGGATGCCTTCTGTGCTGGTTAAGGAGAAAACGATTCTATTTGATGTTTTTTCGGTGGATGGATTCTACCTATACCGGACCCATCTCCCATTCTGGCCGGATGTTATTAAGGCTGGCTCCATTTATGAAATAAGAACAAATGAAGTAACAGGCGACTTCAAAATCATCCGCCACAAGATCAAAAACTGGGATCAGATTAAGGTTGGAATCTAATCTTAATTAAACTCAATTGAGACGCAGCGAAAGCCAGAGGCTCCAGAGTATGGCTTCCCGGTCGCGAACAAGAAGTTAGAAAGTGAGTTAGAAGTGAACGAAAAAGCAAAAATCCAGGAGGCCAAGTTTTTCCTTTCCCTTATGGTCAAGGAGCAGCAAAACCGCGAAGCTTTCAGGTATTTCCTGAGTGCTTTCCTGTCGGCTGCTCGGTCAGTAATGCAGTATGCATACAAGGAAGTGAAGAGAGCGAAAAAGCATCTGCGCTGGTATGGCAAATTGTACAATAAGAAAGAGAAGGGAAGCGTGATATTGAAATACTTTAGGGGCAAACGAAACTTCAATATCCATTTTGCTCCCGTTGAACCTCAGAAAAGCGTATGGGTAGAAATTACTGAGCCCGTGCATCTTTCAGAATCAGTTCATATCGTGCTAAAAGATAAGAACGGCAAGGTGAAAGAAACGCGTGACATCCGGGAGATACAGCCGCCACTTGAAAAAGCAGAGGAATCCTCATCTAGGTCAGGATCGATGTATAAATTCGAGGACTGGCCCGGAGGTGAGGACGTTCTCACCTTGTCTGCAATGTACATTAAGGAACTTGAAAAGGTGATAGAGGACGGGGTCTCACAAGGATTCATCACGGGGTAGTTCTTAGTTGCTGGGAGGCAGAGCGTTTTGGTTTCCCCCGGCCAGCTACCCCCTCCCCCACCTTTTCTTCGTCATGGCAACCTTGATCTGCGTCAATAATAATCCTCAAGGGGATGGAAGGCGGCTCTACAGGTGGAAATCGCGCTATCAGATACGGTCCGGCCCTGGTGGTCAAACCCCGCCGTGGGGACAATTTGGGGACAAAAACCCCAAAATGGCTCAGTTTCGCTTACTCAGGCTAACGATCAAAAGCTCTCTAAGTGACAAATAATTCAGGGGAGAAGGATAGTGGACGGTAGGGGACTCGAACCCCCGGCCTCAGCGTTGCGAACGCTGCGCTCTCCCAGCTGAGCTAACCGCCCACTTTATTGATAATAAAGGAATTTCGGGGCTACTAAAAATTCCTTTTTTCGACAGCATTCTAAATAGGGGACAAATTTACCACTTTTTCAGTCACTTTTCCAGGCTTTTCAAGCCGGGACTTGAAGCAGAGCTCAGATGAATTTTTCCCGCTTCTGCAAGCGCAGGAGAGCCAGCATTGTCAGAAACAGGGAGCCGCTGATGAAATAAAGTCTATTAGCGATCGTCGTCTTTGCCAGGAGCATCGTCTTGATTTGATCGGCTCTGGTGAAGGGATTGTGAAAGAGATACCAGCTGCTGCCTTCGAGCGAGCCTCGAAAAAGCCAGAAGGAAAGAACGATCACGACCATGATGACGGCCGTGCCCAAGCCGCTGCCTGTCTGGCTGGCGGTAAAAAAGGCGAGGCTGCCGAGAAATATCACGGGAACCATCAACTGCAGCACCATCTTGCCCAGGGGAAAATCGGCTAGGCCCAGCCGACAGAAAACAGCCAATACAAAAAGAAGAGCGGCCACCATCACGTACAGGGTAAAATAACGAGTGAGCCAGATCTTATACCGGTAATCCGGAATGCCGAACAGGGTTTCGATCATCCCGGCGTCCTTATCGTTTTGGATCGCGAAGACGGCGGGATAAAAAACGAGCAGAATACCCGGAATGAGCAGCAAGTCATATATTTTCTGGCTGGTAAAGACTGCCTCCCGGCTCACAAGGTTGAGAATCACGACCGCTAAAAAGACGGCACTGGCCAGAATCATGAAATAGACCACCCGGCCGGAAAAGACATTGGCGGCGTTATAGCGGAAGAAGGCCCAGACATTGAAGACTCTGCTCGTCCTTGCCCGGCCGATGGTGCTTTTGGGCCCTGAAGTCGTCATCGGCTTAATCCCTCCTGCCCCAGAAGCCACATGTAGGAATCCTCAAGCGTCGGAACGACCGGGATGGCCTCCTCAAAGGGTTTTTCGGCGGAGAGAATCCTGGCCCGAATTTTATCCCCGTCGCGCATATGGTGAACGACCTTGTGAGATTGACGGACGACCTCAAACCGTCTCTCGTCGAGAGAGGCCTGCCAAACCGATCCTCTCGTCAAGTCGACCAGGTCGGTGGGCGTTCCGATAAACCGGACTCCCCCCTTCAAGAGAACCGCCAGGCGGTTGCAGGAACTGGAGATATCTTCAATGATATGGGTGGAGAAGATCACGATCCGATCCCGGGCCAGCTCCGAGAGGAGGTTGCGGAATTTGATCCTTTCATTCGGGTCGAGTCCCGCGGTCGGCTCATCGACGACCAGAATCCGGGGCAGATGCAATAAGGTTTGTGCGATGCCCAGTCGCTGCTTCATGCCGCCCGAATAGTTTTTGATGCGATCGTCCTTCCGGCCGTAAAGGTGAACGGAGCGCAACGACCCCTCGACGGCCGCCTCTCGCTTCTGCCTGTTCCAAATGCCCTTCAGCTGGGCCTGATAGTCCAAGAATTGAACGGCCGTCATATTCTCGTAGGCGCCGAATTCTTGAGGCAGATACCCGATGAGCGACTGGAGCTCCTCCCGGTATCGGCCGAGGTCCAAGTCGTTGAAATATATTCTCCCCCGCGAGGGAGGAAGAATACCGCAGATAATGCGCATCAGCGTCGTCTTTCCGGAGCCGTTGGGGCCGACCAGGCCGAACATGCCGCTGCCGATCTCCAGACAGATCCGATCCAAAGCTTGAAAGGGGACTTTCTGTCTTCCAATCACCGGAATTCTCTGGACAAAGCGGTAGAAAATTGTCTTGAATCTTCGCCCACGGCCGGAAATGCGGTTGATATTGATTTTCTGCGTGTAAATTTTTTGCGAAGTCTTATGGACAATCAGCGCAGCATACCATAGGACGCCGACGACCGCGACAGCCCCCCAACGCTGCCAGCGGGAATGCAGCCAAACGAGATTGGCCAGAGGGAAGCCCCAGATGACCAGATTCGCCATTATTTTTTTGAACACGGTTGCAAAGGCTTTGGACCCCCCGGACTTCCGTCCTGCCTTTGTCCCCAGGAGTCTCAGGATCGACACATAAAACAACACGGAGAAGGCCAAAATCCATCCGTTTCCCTGCAGGTAGAAATACGTGAAGTAAAACAGGAATAGATAAATTGGTATCTGCCAATTAAAAGCCTGACGTCTCTCTCGACGGCGGAGGGGTTCCGGAATTTCCCGATGCTCCTGTTCCTTTTTCCCCTTTCGCCATTCCTTGGTGAACCGGGCAAAATCATCATAGAGCATGCTGATGTTGCGAATGGTTATGGTCAGGGGAGTCCCCGGAGGAACCAGCGAGGCCCGGCTGCGGCGGAGACTAGTGAGGGCAAAAAACGTGAACCCCGGAATGCCCACGAACAAAATCAGTGTATACGCAATCCTCCACAGGAAGGAGTCGATGTTGGCGAAAAGGAACCACTCGCCGGCGATGAAAACGAGCCCTTGGGCAATCTTGATTTTCCAGCTCAAACCGCGCCACCAGATCAGGGCGTTCTCCAGACCGAAGGAAAAGGTCGGAATCAGAACCAGGGTGAAGAGCGTCGCCACTCCCAGGCCTCCCATCACCGTGATCGCGAACGGGGCGCCGATGAGGGAGATGTACTCCTGTTTGCCCATGGCCACCGGAAGCATGCCCAGAATGGTCGTAATGGCCGTGATCAGGATGGGGCGCACGCGGATCAATCCCGCCGTCATTAACGCCCGCTCCCGTCTTTGCTTCTGCCGTTCGAGCCGGCGCGAATAATCAATCAGAAGAACGCCGTTGTTGACCACGACGCCGAAAAGGATAAGGAATCCCACCAGAACATTGGCGTTGTAAAGGGAATTCGAGGTCAGGATGAGCCCGGAAAACGCCCCGATCCCGGCAAGCGGCAATGTGAACATCATGACCAAGGGCGCCCGAAAAGCTTCAAACGTCGAAGCCAGGATCATGTAGATCAGGAGGATGCCCAGGGCGATCATGAAATAAAATTCGGACATGTCGCTTTCATCGCGCACGACCTCGATGATCACTCCGGGCGGCGGGGTGATGCTGGATACGATGTCCTCCACCGACGCCCGGGCTGCTTCCAATAGGCTTTTGGACTGCTCGATATCGCTGCTAAACCTGTACGTCACCTGGACTTGTTTTTCCTGGTTGACCCGATTGATATTCGAATACCCGCTTGAATAGACGATCTGCGATAATTGCTGAAGGGGGACCAGCCCTCCGGCCGTGGACGGAAATTGGAGCCGGCGTAAGTCCTCGGTTTTTTTCTCCTTTACGGTGGCGCTCTTGAGAATGATGTCGATCTCTTCGTTTCCGGCCTTGAACTTGATGTCGGACGTCGTTTCCTTCTGGAAGCCCGACAGCTCGTTCCTCACAGCCTGGAGGCTCACGTTGAAATGGCTCATCGAGGCCTGGTCGAGAAGAAGGTCGATGCTCGGAGATTGGTTGGCCACGCTGATCTGGACGCTCTGGACGGTGTCCAGGTTGGAAATGTTGTACTGAACGTCTTCGGCCACGGCCCGCAGGAGCCCCAGGTCCTGGCCGCGAACCAGGACTTTCTCCTGGGCGGTCCCGATGCCGAGAAGGCGAGTGAGGCTCACGCCGCTCTGCCGGCCGCTTGCTCCTCCGATTCCTCCACCGCCTCCGCCGCCCCCCGATCCTCCCATGAAGCGCGAATTCTGCGCTGGCTCCGTGGTCGTGAACTCGATGCGAGGATACGCCCTGGATAGGCGGCTGACAATGTCATCCTTGATTTCCGTGACGCTGCGCACGGATGTCTGTTTGAAATCATCGACGAGTTTGAAGGCAATGGTGACGTTGTCTTCCTCGATCGTCGCCAGCCGCTCTGCCACTTCGGGGATGTTCTTGAGGAGGGGGTCCATGGCTTTGACCTGATCGTCGGCGGCTTCGAGCGTTGTTCCCGAGGGCATCACGGCATAGATGTTGAAGGTGAGGAGCTGCACTTCGCGGGGGACGTTCACGCTGAACGTCAAGCATAGGCCGAGGCTGAGGAAGAAGAGGGCGACCGTCACGGCGAGAGTTCGAGCCGGATAGCGCAGGCTTGTTTTCAGCAAGACGATATAAATCTGTCTCATCCGGCTCATGGGCCGGACGGAAGGTGGTTTTCCGGCGCGGCTCGCCTGGCGGCGAGACAAGAACTTGAAAGCCAGGATCGGGATCAGCAGAAAGGCGACCGCCAGGGAGACCAGCAGGGTCGTGACGATGGCCGCGCCGGCCTGAGCTCCCAGCATACGCACTTCGGTGTTGGTGGAGAAAAGAAACGGCAAGAAAACGGCAATCGTCGTCAGCGTGGAGGCGAAGACTGCACGCGCCACTTCCGTCGTCCCCCGGACGACGGCTTGATGGACGTCCGCCGTTCGGTCCGCATGGCGAACGATGTTCTCCAGGACGACGACGCTGCAATCCACGAGCATCCCTATGGCAATGGCCAGGCCGACCATTGTCAAGGTGTTGATCGTGATATGCAGCGCGTAAAAAATGTTCATGGAAATGAGGATGGAGATGGGAACGCTGGCCGAGACCGTTAGAACCAGGGCCGCATTGCGAAGAAACAGCCAAAGGACGGCGATGGCCAGAAGGCCTCCGGCCACGATCAGCCAGAGAATAGACCGCATGTTGTCTTCAATCGTCTTGGCTTCGTCAGCCTCGACAACCAGGCTGATCCCGTCCGGCTTGACCTTTGCATCGAGCGTGGAAACGGCTTGACGTGTCCGGCGGGCAAGGCTGATGAGATTGGCTTCCCAGCTTCGCTGGAGGGAGATCGTGACGGCTTCCTGGCCATTGATGCGCGAGATCGTCGTCTGCTCCGCGCCCCCTTCCGTGATTTTAGCGATCTGCTTGAGGAAGACCGGCCCCTTGTCTTTAACGATCAGGTCCCCGATGGACGGAATCGATGTATATTCGCTAATCAGATTGACGAAATATTCTTTCCGCGCTTCCTGGGCTTGGCCAAGATAGAGCCGTTTGCCGGACTGCTCAGAGATCTTGGAGGACACTTGGCCCACGGTCAGCCCGTAGGATTTCATGGCGTTCTCATCGAGGAGGACCTCGACCGAACGTTTCCGGCCGCCGTAGACTTCCACACTGGCGACGCCGTCGATGCTCAGCAGGTCAGGCGTGATCTTATCGTCGATGACGGCCCGGATCTGATCGAGGCTTCCCTCGCCCCGGGCCTGGAGGACAAGATACCGGTTGGAGAGCTGCTCCGTGTCGGACTTCGACACCGAGATCGCGAATTCGGTCCCTATCTGGGCCCGAACCGCCACCGCGCGCTGTTGCAGCCTGAGATAGGCGAACTTGAGGTTGACATCCTTCCCGTAATAGACGTAGATCGTCGCCCGCCTCTGGTCGATCTGCGTCTCGATCCGCTCGATCTTATCCAGCCCGGCGATGGCGCTCTCCAGGGGGATAACGGCATGCTGTTCGACATATCCGGGATCCGAGGTCTGGCTGCCTCTGACGGTGACGATCATCCGCGGCGACTCGGATTGGGGGAAAAGCTCCATAGGGAGCTGCAGGTAGGAGATGACGCCGAGGAGGCAGAGGCCGATCAGGATCATGGCCACGAAGACGGGACGACGGATGAAGAAGTCGATCATAAATGTTTCTCTCGGGAGGTCAGAGGCCGCTTTCCAAACAAGCGGTAGACGGCCGGGATCACGACCAGGGTCAGCACCGTGGAGCTGATCAACCCTCCGGTCACAGCCACCGCCATCGGCGCCCGGAGAGAAGCGCCCGCGCCGACCCCCAGGATGAACGGAAGGAGGGCGAGAATCGTCGTCAAGCTGGTCATGAGAATGGGCCGGATCCGGTTTCTGCCGGCGAATATGATCGCTTCGTCGAGCGCCATCCCGGCGCGCCGGCTCTGGTTGATCATGTCCACAAGGACGATGGAGTTGCTCACGGAGATCCCGGCCAGCATGATCAGGCCGATGATCGACATAATGCTGAACGGGACGCCCAGGATCAGCATAAGGAAAATCGCGCCGACGCCGGCGAGAGGAATCGTGAGCAGGACGATGAAGGGATGGATCAGGGATTCAAACTGCGCGGCCATGACCATATAGACGAGAATGATGGCCAGGAGCAAGGCGAATTTGAGGTTCTTGAACGACTCGCGGCGGAGGAGCTCCTCGCCCGTGACGGACATGATATACCCCTCGGGCAGAACCGTGTCTTTAGTCGCGTCTTTGACGCGGGCGACGATCCTGTCGAACGGCGTCCGCCCGGCGAGCTGAGCCCGGATCTCCGCAACGCGGGTTTGATTGCTGCGGATGATTTCCCGCGGGGATTCCGTTCGGACCAGCCGAGCGACGTCGCTGAGAGGAACCCGGAGGCCGGACGGAGCGTCAAGCAGAATATCCTTCAGCCAGCCCACCGGAACCTTCGGGTTCCGGAGCATGATTTTGACGTATTCACCTTTGTCTTCAAGTTCGCCCAAGTCGCTGCCGGAGAGGACATTCTTGACCTGGTTCCCGATGGCGTCCGCTCGCAGGGAGAACCGGGCCGCCTGTGCTTTGTCGACTTCGATATCGATTTCGGGACGGCCGGCTTGAAAACTGGTCTCGACATTGGCCAGTTCGGGGAGCTTCGCGAGCTTGGCCTTGATGCTATCGGCCAGCTTGACTAGTGTGTTAAGGTCCTTTCCTTTGATTTCGACGACGAGCGGGGCGTTTTCCGTGCCCAGGGCCGCCTGGAGCGTCGTCTGCTGCCGGACGAACTGGACGGCGAGGTCTGGGATCTCCGACATCTCTTTTTCCAGGCGGGAGATCATGCCCGGGAGCGAACGAAGGGACACTTTTTTGAAATCAATCTGGAGAACGGCGTTGTTCTCATCTTCAAGCGCTTCGGTAGCGGTCTGGGCAGTTCCCTTCGGCCCGACCCGGGCGAAGACACGATCGATCCGGTCGCCGGCCCGTTGCTGGATCATAGCTTCGAGGTCCCGGACGGCGCCTTCCGTCCGTTCCAGGCCGGTCCCTTCGGGCAGCCTGGCATTGATGACTAGCTCGTTTTGGACCTGCTGCGGCATGAATTCGCTGCCGATGAAACGGAGACAGAAGACCGCGATCCCAATTATGACCAGGGTCAGGCCGATAACGAGCCATCTCCTTTGGAGGATCCCCGGCAGCGCCCGTCCGTAGAAATGGAACCTGACGGATTTCGAGGCGGCGAGCATGCTCCGGGGCTTGATCACCCGGGAAAAAAGCATCGGGATAACGGTCATCGCCACCAAGAGCGAGGAAAACAGGGAATAAGCGACGGTCCGGGCGTGGTCCTTGAAGAGCTCGCCGGCGATCCCATGGAGATAGACGATGGGCAAATAAACGACGATTGTCGTGATCGTGGAGCTGGTGATGGCCCCGCCCACTTCCCCAGTTCCCCGGACGGCGGCCTCGGCGATCGGCAATCCTCCCTCGACGTGGCGGAAGATGTTCTCTCCGACGACGATGGCGTCGTCGACAAGCCTGCCGAGGCCGAGGGCCAGCCCCCCAAGGGTCATGATGTTCAGTGTCAGATTGTTGAAATACATCAAGTTGAACGCCGCGATAACGGAAATGGGGATGGACAGGCTGATGATGGACGTGACGCCGAACTTGCGGAGGAAGAGAAAGAGGACCAGGATGGCCAGGAGGCCACCTAGGATCCCCGATTGCTGCACCTCGCCGATCGCCGCCTTGATAAAGATCGCCTGGTCCTGAATGATAGGGAGATGGTACCCGGGGAGCGACCGGCCCAGTGTCTCAAGCTCGTCCCGGATGGCCCGGGAGGCGGCCGTGGTGTTGGATCCAGCCTCTTTGTAAATCTCCAGAGCGAGGGCCGGCCGGCCGTTGTAACGGACGACATTCTTCGGCTCACTCAGGACGAAGCGGGCGTCGGCCACATCCCGAAGATAGATAGGAGTTCTTTCCGCCGGCTGCTGTCCGGCCGCCTCCTTGGTCTTGTAAGCGACGATGAGATTCTTGATATCGTCGAGTGAAGTCAGTTGGCCGACTCCGCGGATGGTATAGCGGATTCCCATTTCGGTGATCGACCCACCCGTCAGATTCCGGTTGAAGTTCTGGATCGTCGAGCTGAGCTGGTCCATCGTCAGGCCGCACGACCCGAGCCGGAAGGCGTCCGACTTGACTTCGATTTCCCGCCGGCGCTCTCCGAGAAGCTCGACGGCCGCGATGCCCGGCAAGCGGATGAGCTCATTCCGGATGTTGTTTTCCGCCGTCATCCGCAGCTTATCGAGGTCGGTGATCTCGTCGTGGATCAGGACGGCGGTGATGACGGGCTGGGCGTTGGGGTCGAGCTGGGTGACGTCGATGCTGTCGGCGCCGCTGTTCTGCCCGAAATCAACGACGGCCTTTTGCAGATCGAGATAGGCCTCCTCCATGTCGGCGTTCCACTGGTATTCGACAGTGATCAGGGCTTTGCCGACGCGGGATAGGGACAAGACGTTGGTTACGTTCCGTCCTCGGGAGGCCAAGGACTCGATTTTTTCCACGAACTGCTTTTCCATTTCCTCGGGCGGCCGCTCGCCCGCCTGGACTTCGATGAACAGCCGGGGGCTGTTGATCCGGGGCAGGAGGTCCATCCCTAATCTTTGATAAGAAATGTAGCCGAGAAGGAGGACGGCCAGGACCAGCATGGCGACCGTCGTCGGATATTTGACCGCAAAGCGAGCTAGCTTGAACATCGGAGCCCTTATTCGATGATCTTGACCCGGGCGTTCGTGCGCAGCGTCTCGAAGCCTTCGGTCACGACGCGGTCCGAGGCCTTCAAGCCAGCCGTGACCTCCGCTTCATCGACGTTCTCGATTCCGGTTTGGATCCTCCTTTCGAGGGCGATGCCCCGTTCGATGACAAACACGGCCTTGGCGCCTCGGCGGTCGAGAATGATCGATTTGGGGATGACCAGCGCCGAGGCTTTTTCCAGGACGACAATGTCCGCTTTGATGAAGCTGCCCGGCTTGAGGCGAAGATCGGAGTTGGGGATCTCGACCCTCAGCTTGAACATGCGGCTCTCCGCGTCGAGGGCCGGAGAGATCTGAGTCAGAATCCCCGAAACGGTTGTGTTGGGCTGGCTGTAATCGGTGACGATGACATGCTGATTCTGGGCCAAGCGAACCATCTCCTTTCCGGGCAGAGTCAGGTCGGCATACAGGCGGGCATAGTCCATAATCCGGATGACCGGCGTATTCGATTCGATCCATTGGCCATCGGTGAAATGGGGCAGGTCGACGATGACGCCGTCAAAGGGAGATCGGACCTCAAGTTTTTTCAAGGCCAACGCGGCATTATCGAAAGCATACGTTGAGTCGACGAAAGATCTTTGTGCGTCGGCCAGCTCCTTGAGAGTGATTCCGCCCTTCTCGTAGACGCCCTTTTGCGTCGTGTATTCCCGCTGAGCGGACTCATGCTGCAGTTTCTTGGAATCAAAGGCGGTTTGATTGACGAATTCCGGGTTATCCAGGGAAATCAGGATCTCATCTTTCTTGATGATGTCCCGCATACGGAACGGCTGGGACGTACGAGGATTGGAGTGGAGAAGATACCGGCCGGCCTGTTCGGTTTTGAGCTGGACGTCGCGGATGGGGAAGGCCGTCCCGGTCGCGGTCACGAACTCCTGAATGGCTTTCGGCTTGAGCTCAGCGGCCTTGACCGTGATGGTCGTTTCCGTATCCACGGTGAGGGTTTCCTGCTTGCAGCTCCAGAGCGTAAGGAGGGTGGCCAGGCTAACAAAAGCGACGGTTGTTTTTTTCACAGTCATTCTCCTACAACTTGTCGACGATGGAAATATTGGTTTCGAAATCCCAGAGGGAACGGATCTTGATATCCAGAAGCGCCAGCTTATAGTTGATCAGGGCCGAGACCTCGTTGAGTTTTTGAGTGGAGAGCTGGAGCTGATAGAACTGCATATCCTTGGACGAAAGATCGCCGTTCTTGTAGCGCTCCAGGTTGATGTCATAGGTCAATTGGGCGTTCTTAGTGTTTTTTTCGGCAATCTCGATCTGCAGCTTTTGGTTCTGTAGATTGCGGTAGGCCTGCCGGATATCGAGCTGGATCTGATTTTTCTGTTCGTCAAGAGAGAGTTTCTGCGTGTCCACCTGCGCCTGGCTGGCCGCCAGGACGTGTTTTTTCTGGCCCCAGTCGAAAACCGGGATATTCAGGCTGACGGCGACCACCTGGTCGACGTTCGGGGAACCGTAGATATTTTGGAATGCTTTATTGACGCCGGTCAAACCAAGGGTGAGGTCCACCTGGGCCTTGAATTCGTTCTGCGCCCCCGCCTGGATGAGGGCATCGAGGGCGGTCTGGATGGAGATATCCCTCTGGCGGAGTTCCATACGACTCTCCAAGCCGTGGTCGATGGCCTTTTGGAGATCGACATCCACCAGTTTCTTGCGGATGTCGGTCAAGATCTCGATCTCCCGGTCCAGGGGCATTCCGACCAGGACCTTGAAGCTGTCTATGGCGTTGGCAAACAGGATCTGCTTGTTTTCGAGAGAGGCCTGGCTGTTCAATCGGGTCAGGTCGGCCTGATAAAGCTCTCCCTGAGCGGCGATTCCGGCCTTGACCTTGCTTTCGATGATCTTAAACTGTTCGTCGGCGTTCTTGAATTCGTCCTCGGCGATCTTGACGCTTTCCCGGTCGTAATAGAGATTGAGAAACTGCTGGGTGACCTGCCGTTCGATGGAAAGCTTCTGGATGGCATAATTCAGTTGGGCGTTTTCCAAGGAGAGCTCGAGCTCTTTGATCTGCATCTGAGTCCGGTTATAGGTGAATAGGGGCTGGCTGAATTTCAAATACAGGGAGTTATTATACGCGCCCGCCTTGTTGCCCCCGACAAAGGAACTCGAAGACTCCTGCCAGTTAAAGCTATTAGTAACCGACAGGGTACCGTCCGTCCATTTGATGGGCTGACGGATTGAAAAGCTGGCAGCGGTTCTGGTGACGCTTTGGGTATTGTAGCTCGAGGTCAGCTCGCTGAAGGTCTTCGTATCCGAAAGATTGATGGGGTTGAGGGTGATGCTGAACTGGGATTTCAAGCCTGCCTGCTGAGCCTTGAGGTTTTCCCCGCTGGTCTGCAGCCGGTAAGCGGCCTCCTTGATAGAAGGGCTGTTGCGAAAGGCAAATTCCAGGGCCTTCTCCAGAGTCAAAATCTCCTGCGCCGGGAGCAGCGCATGAAAAAGAAAGATCAAAAATCCCATGAAGAGGCAGAGCCGCCCATTCCTTTTAATCCGGGTGCTGAAGAAACTTTTCACTCTTCGTGTCATAGCCTTCGCTCCTGATATAGTATTTGACAGTCCTTCGAAAATCACTACCTTTGTTGGACCCACTTGATGGCGTCCGCCAAAACAAAACGCTCCTCGTTTTTGTCCGTCAATTCGACAAGATTCTCGCCAGCCGCCAACCGGAAATTTCCGATCAGTGTCCAGCCGGCTGGCACGTCCCTGAGGTCGACGACAACTTCTTCGGCCCGGCCCTCGTGATGAATCAGGAAATGCTTCTTCCCGGGCTGCAGTCGCGGCACGTTGATACCTCGACCCGTCGACTGGGCTGTCGTCGTGCCTCCACCCCCGCGTTGGCCGCCCGGCGGCTGGCCACCCCCTGTCGCGAAGCCGCCGCGGCCCATCCCCATCATGCTTCCTCCCCGCCCCATGCCCCCGCCGATCCCTTCGTAATAAAAATAAATGTTATAATCTCCGGCCTCTTTGAGATCGACTGCCCAGGCAACCTTGCTCACGCCTTGGCCGGATTTCTTGACCAGCCCGGACCGGACGAACCGGCCGTAGAAATTCTGCATGACCAAGGGCTCCCAATTGTCCGGGGGGTTTAACAAACTGCCGAACGTTGCATAATCTTCCTCGCTCTGATCAGGGACGAAGAGGCGGCGGACCATGCCTCGCAGCCAATTTTCCCGCCCCTTTTCGGGGAGTTTGAACCCTGCGTCATCATTGTCGACGATGTATTCTCCTTCTGCTCCGGGCGAGGCCGGGGTATAAGGTCGGGCCGACTCGCCGTCGAACGGCTTGACGCCCGGTTTCGGCTGTTGATTGCTGAAGGGAAGGGTGAACACCCCGGGCAGATTTCGGGACATCGTGGTGTCGATGGTGGTCATGGCCGAGGCCCGATCCAGGACGATGCCGACCTCTTTGACGGTGCGGGGCTGAACAAGAACGGTGCGCGTTTCCGGCGCCGCGGCCGATATTCCCATTCCGCCGCCCATTCCGCCTCCGCCCCGGGCGCCGAATCCGCCCATCGTGGCCAGATTGACCTTGAGGACGCCCTCCCGGTCCGTTGGGTTCGTTACCTGGAATTTGATTTGGAACTTGGTCTTCTCTTTGTCGATGACTCTGTAGCTCTGCACATCGTCGAACAGGAACCCCGGCAAGCCCTTCTCCCGGTACCAGGACGCGATCGTCTTGTCCAGATCCAAACGTCCCAGGCCCGCGATGAAATCCTCCATTGATTTTCTGGTGATCGGCTGGAAACGCCGGTCCTTGAGAAATGCGATCAGCCGGTCGTCGAAGTCGGCCGCCCCGAGCTTGGCCCGGATGAGAATCAGGAGAGCCTTCCCCTTCTGCTGGAGGATCGGGATGACCGGCTGGTTTTCCCGGCCGGATAATCGAATCGCATCCGCCAAAGAATGGTCCATCAGGTACTTGTTGATTTCATCCTGGAGCGTGTTACTCCCCTGGCCGAGGCGCATCGGGCCGGCAGCCGCCGTACCTATACGTTCGCGAAGATAAGATTCCAGGGCGTAACCCAAAAGAGGCCACTCGGCGATGTCGATGCAAGACGCATAGGCCAGAAAATTGGGGAAAATATTGAAGGTGGCTTCAGAATTCGTCTCAACCAGGATGCCCAGAGGAGCACCCCCTAGAGCAGCGCGTTGTTGAGCGCCGAATAAACCCGGCAACGTTCCGATCAGGTTGGATTGGATAAAACGGTTGAACAACATGCGCTGAATGTCCTTCGAACTTATTTGGCCCCCTCCTCTCGCCGCCATTGCGCGTTGGCCGGCTCCTCCGGCCTGGCCGCCCGGACCCGCCGTCAGACCCACGCGGAATTCGGCTCCGGCGCACAGGACTCCCATTTCAGGCAGGAAGACGAGTTGAGGCTGGACCTGCTCCTGGGCCATAGTCCAGAGCCGGTTGTAGCCTGTGATATGGATCGGGACTTCAACGAGGGACAGCTGCTTGTAGGGATAATTCAAGCCCAGAACAACCTCGTATCCATCCTTGATCTGCTTGATGAGCTGGGGAAGTTCCCCCCCGATTTCCTTGAGCTTGGGCGTAAACCGGTCGTGCCCGCCGAGCAGGAAAAGAGAATATTGGACTTGGTCCACGGTGACCGATTTTTTCTCGTAGCGGCCCAGGGTCAGGGAGATTTGGGGAAGGAGAGTTTCCGGCCGAAAGATGTAAGTTTTTTTCCGGCCGGCGCCGTCGATCGTGGGAACGCCCTGGGAAATGGCCGTCAGGCTCTCCGGCGCCTCAACGGTTAGGGTGAAACGGCAAAAATCCCTCTTCGCCAGCGAGGGAAAAAGCAGGGCTTCAGGAAGGCCCGGCCGCGGATACCAGCCGCATTCAGGGGTCAAATGGACGAAATTCGGACTGACCACGGCATAGCGCTTGGGCACGGAAACCAGCCATATCTTGAGGGGCGTATCGCGTTTCGCGTCATCGATATCGAGAAAGCAATAGCGCTCGTCGATCGTCCCTGAATAAGACAGCGAAAGGCGGATCTCGCTGCCCGGCGCTACCGGCTCGCCGACTTCGATATTGATGAGATGATGATTTCTGCGATAAGACAGCGCGCCGGACTCGCCCCTGATCTCGCTGATCCGCAGCCCTGGATTGAGAGAAAGATAAATCGTTTTCAGGGCGGCGTCATTATGATTGGCCAGGGTGAGGTCAGCTGTGGCCGTGATGGTTTTTCCTTCGTGTCGGAGGCGAATATTGCAGGCGAGAAGCGTCATGGCCGGCTTCCCCGCCGCCTCTCGGCTCTCCGCTTTAATCCCCTCTCGGAAGTCCCGAGAGGACGCGACGCCGTGAAGATAGGTATATCCGAGACCGGCCGCCGCGGCGACGAACAGCAGGGCCAGAACCCCGAGAATCTTGTTCAACACGCGCGACTGGCCCAGCCTTTTCATGAGCAGCGCAGAACCCAGAATCAACCCCACGCCCAGGAAAAAATACGCTCCCCGGAGAGGAACGAGTTGGGGCAAATTACCCAGACCGATAAAATCCGAATACATGATCGGTGTATAAAAAGCAAAACTGTCAAAAGCATAAGAGAAACGAGGACCGATCACGATCAGGGAGATAAATATATAGGACAGGGTTAGAAGATAGATAATGGCCTGGCTGCGAATCAAGGAGCCGATAAAAATCGGCAGGCCGATCATGAAAACGAGAGTCGGCAGGCTGAGGAGTCCGATATAGAGAAGATAGGATGCCGCCGCGAAAAGCGTGTGAGAGAAGAAGACGTGGATGACCAACGTGATGAGAAGGACGGCTAAGTTTAAGAGGACGAAGACGCCGAAGATGCCCAAAAATTTCCCTATGACATACTGCCCGTTGGAAAAAGAATGGGCAAAAATCACTTCCGTCGTATCCTGCTTCCGGTCGCGCTTCAGGAATTCCGTGGCCAGAAAAACGGCCATGATCCCCTGAAAGACGTTGAGGATCTTGATGACGATCAGAGGAAACGCGCCGGAAAGGGCCCGGCTGAAGTAGAAACTCGCATACGTGGGCATGGCGATCGTGATCATGATCAGGGTCAGGATGACCAAGGCCAGTCCGGAAAAAATGCGGAATCCCCAGGAACGAAAAAGCAGTTTGGCTTCATACCGGGCGATGCTTGCGACAGTTTGCGTGACGCTCATTCCAAGGCTCCTGTTCCCAAATCTATCAGGCTAAGCAGGCCGCTATTCCTCGTCCTCTGCGGACCGCATGAAATAAACATAGGCGTCTTCGAGGTTGGGTTCGACAGATTCCGCGGGTCCATCGACGAAATTTTCCGCGACGATGCGGAGCTGGTACCCTGCTTCAGAGGGAATGGCCGATATCACCGGATATTTGGTTTTAAAAAAATCCAATTCCTGGGAAGCGACGGAGACTTTCCAGACCTTTCCTTGGACTTTGGCCGCCAGGTCCACCGGCGCGCCGTCGAAAACGACCCGGCCTTCATTCAAAAGGGCGATCCGCGAGCAGGTCGAGGAGATGTCGCCCACGATGTGGGTGGAAAGCAGAATGACCTTTTCCTGGCGGGACAGGTCGGAGAGGAGGTTGCGGAACCGGACACGCTCTTCGGGATCCAGACCGACAGTCGGCTCATCGATAATCATGATCCGGGGATCGCTGATGAGGGTCTGGGCGATTCCCAGCCTGCGCTTCATGCCTCCGGAAAGTTTGCTGGCTTTGCGGTCCCGCGCTTCATAAAGCCCCACATCTTCGAGCGTCTTTTCAATCAAGGTATGCCGTTTTTGCCTTGGTCGTATTCCTCTTAGGCAGCCGACGTAGTCCAGAAACTCCCAAACAGTCAGTCTGGCAAATGAACCGAATTCCTGGGGCAGGTATCCTGTCATTTGACGGATCTGCTTGCGGTTTTTCCGCAGGTCCAGGCCGTTGATCAGGACCCGGCCGGATGTCGGTTTGAGAAGGGTGACCAGGATTCGTATGAGAGTGGTCTTTCCGGCGCCGTTGGGACCGAGAACTCCGAACAATCCCTGTTCGATATCCAGATTGACATCTTTGAGCGCGACCGTGTTCCCCTGGTAGCGATGGGTCAGATTGCGTATAGATATAGTCGCCAGGCTTTCTCCAGGCATACTCGTCTTTTCACGTATTATAACATTAGACAATGACTTTTATTGAACCTTTGTTATTATCCCTTCGCTATTTAGACGAACAGCTTGAAACTTTCTTCCTGCTTCTCGACCGGCTGGCCGTTCCGATGCCGGAGACTAAAATATTCAACCCGCTGGAGCTTTCCAAGCTGCCCCGCGCTTGCGTAGAAGACAGAAAATTTCGTTCTCATTTCCTTCATTTTCACAATATTTGTCCGACTAAAGGCGTGGATGGCTCAAATTCCAACCCGCATTGACGAGTGGCTTTTTGCCGGCAAGGATCCCTTGCGGCACGGCCTTTTTTCCTATATAATCTATAAATTAAGTATATTAAGCCGAGAAATACCAGGCCGTCCTGTCCCACGATGAAGGAGGTTGGATGAAAGACAATCCAATTAAACACTCGCTCAGCCGGCGCCATTTTATAAAAGGGGCGGTCGGAAGCGCCCTTTCGACCGTTTGGCTTCATTCCTCACATCTTTTAGGAAGGGAAGCGGCGGCCCAGAATTCCCTGTTCTCGGTGAATGAAATTCCCGGCAATCCTTTTTACAGCCAACACAGCCCGAACAACCACGCCGGAATCGACTGCCTGCTTTTCCTCATGGGAAACAACGGCCTTGAGTTTTTCCGCTCCAGTCAGACGACGTTTCTCTCAGGCCCTCAAGGGATGATCGCCGCCAACGATGTCGTCTTGCTCAAGGTCAACGCCCAGTGGAAATACAGAGGCACCACTAACAGCGACCTCGTTCGAGGCCTCATCCAGGCCATCTTGAATCATCCGGACGGCTTCACCGGCGAGATCGTGATTTTTGAGAACGGACAAGGACGCGGCAGCCTCAACTGCGACACATACGATTCCTACGGGGACAGCGACGTTCATGCCAATGCTCTCGATGAACGCCAATCCTTTGTCTACCTGGTCGATAATCTTTTTAAGGATTCCCGAGTCTCCGCCTTCTTGCTTGACCCCATCCGCAACACATTCATCAACCGCGATGACCACACCACGAACGGCTACAGAATCCTGGAAAATGTCTCCTATCCATGTTTCACGACGAAGCGAGGCAACCGGGTGGAACTCAAGGAAGGGATCTGGAACGGCAGCGGCTATGGCCAGAACCTCAAACTGGTCAATATCCCCGTCCTCAAGACGCACGGCGGGTCCGAGATCACGGCCTCGCTCAAGCATTTTTACGGCGTTGTGAGTATGAGCGACGGCAACGTTGGATTCAGGCATTATCCGGGCCTGGGCGAGACCTGCGGAAAAATGGTTGTCTCCGTCCGGACGCCGGTCCTAAACATCATGGACGCCATCTGGGTGTCCCACAAAAGTCTCGATGGCTATCCGGAAAGCAACACCTTCAACGCCAATCGGATCGTCGCCAGCCAGGACCCCGTCGCCTTGGATTATTGGGCGGCCAAGCATATCCTTTATCCCATCGATAATAACTATTCCCATCATCCCGATAATGCCACGATCCAAGACTGGCTGCACGTCGCGCAGGGTTTTATCAACAACCGGGGCGGGCTCTACAGCCCTCAAAATGGAATCCTGGTCGACCGGGTCACGAAAAACGAAGAGGACATGGTCGTCTATTACGACAGCGCGACCAGTTTTATTCAGAATGGTCCGAATGCCATTCAACGAAAGATCTTGGATCGAGAGCGCCGGCGAAGAAGATTTTAGCGGAAAAAGCGGCCGGCGATACTGAGAATGCTCCTGACGGAGGTCGTGCTTCGGACGAGCGGCCAGGATCGCAAAAGGCCAAAGCCGGCTTTGATTCTTTTCGTCCTGCGCTCGTGATGGAAAAGGACAATGGCCTTTTCCATGATATCGGGCTTAGGCGCCGTGTAAGGGAACCACCACATCTGGGCCTTTTTTTTGACAAAGTCCCGGCTTATGTATTTGATATTCATCAAATGGAGATGGCCGTATCGCCCATGCGACCGCCCCATGCCGGTCTGTTTGGGGCCGCCCCAGATAGCTTTGGGCTCGGTGAAAGAAAACATATGGTCATTGATCGTCACCGTTCCGACTTCGAGCTTATCGGCCGCATAAGCCGCTAATTTTTTATCCCGAGTCCAGACCGAAGCGGTCAAGCCATAGCGGCTGTCGTTGGCCAGGGCGATCGCTTCCTCGATATCGGAAAAGGGCATGATCGGGATGACCGGCCCGAACGTTTCCTCTGTCATGACTTTCATCGTGTGATTGACCTTGGTCAAAACGGCCGGGCTGATAAAATAGCCGGGCAGGTCCTTGATCCTCTCTCCTCCGAATAAAACCCGCGCTCCTTTTTGCTTAGCGTCCTGGATATGCGCCTCCACGAGCTCGAGCTGGCTGAGAACCGTCATCGGCCCCATATCGACTCCGGGCTCAAGAGGGTTGCCCACCTTGATTTTTTTTGTGAGTTCGAGCACTCTCGCCGTAAACGCTTCTTCAATCTCCCTGGCGACATACACCCGCTCGATCGACGCGCAGCTCTGGCCCGTGTTCATGAGAGCTGCCCATACCGCTCCCTGGCACGCCCGGTCCAGGTCGGCATCCTTGAGGACGATCATGGGATCCTTTCCGCCTAACTCCAAGACCGTGTTCGTAAGGTTGCGGCTGGCCAGCTCCATGATTCTTTTGCCGGTGGAAACGCTGCCCGTAAACATTACCGTCTGAACATCGGGATTCGTGATCATCTCTTCGGCCTGAGCGGCGCGGCAATTGACGATATTCAGGACCCCGGGAGGCAGACCGGCCTCGACAAAGATCTCGCCGATCATCAGGGCGCAGAAAGGCGTCGAGGTAGATGCCCTGAGTATGGCCGTGTTTCCGGCGGTGAGGGCGCTGACGATATCGTAAATGGGAATCACAAAGGGAAAATTCCAGGGAGAAATGATGAGCGTGGGGCCGAGCGGCTGGTAATGGAAGGCGCTTTTCTTATGGGCAAAAAAGGGAACGTGCGGCTTGGAGGTCCTCGGCTTTAACGATTTTTCGAGAAAATGGGCATAATAATCCAGGACCTCAAGACTCCCCATGACATCGACGGCCAGTGATTCCGCAAGAGGAGACCCTTTTTCCTGAGTCACCAGCCGCACCACCTCCCGGCTTCGACCCAGAAGAATCATTTTGGCCCGGATAAGGATTTTTTCCTTTTCTCGATAGGGCAAATTCTTCCATGCCGGGAAGGCATCTTTAGCGGCCCGAACAGCGTCCCGGCATTGCTCCGAGGAGGCCAGGGAAGCCTCGCCCAGCGGCTCCAGCGTCGCCGGGCTTTTGGAGATGATTTTTTCTTTTGAATCAACGCGTTTGTTTCCGATGATGAGCCGTCCGTCCATGGGTCTTACAACCTTCCTTTCAACAGTCTTCTGCACAATGATCTTTTCTATCGCAACGGGGTCATAATCCGGCGCCCGACGGATGATGACGTTCGGCTTAGCCATTCTGATCAAGCCTCCTTTTTTGCCTTCAAGTATATAATTTCATCTTCCAGGATTTCAATATATCAATATGCCGGCCGGAACGGCTAAGGGAATATTTCGTAATCCACGCGAATGCCGGCTTGACCTTTTTGCCGAATGCGAAAAGCCGTGACGGAACGAACCAGCCGGTCAGGCGAGATCTTTTCTCCTATTACTACGGAGGCAGCATTATCTTTTTGGCTCATCCGAATTACAATTTCCTAGTGGAATGCCTTGTCAACAATTTTGCGGAGATCAATGATCAAGGCGCTGTCGTCCGCGGCTCGGAGACGATCCTGAGTCCCGGTTTCCGCTATGCCATCAACCTGGGAAAATTACAGATCGTGCCCGGGATCGCCGTCCCAATCAGCCGCCTCAAGAACGATACGCGGGTGGGAATTTTTCTATATCTTTCGTTCGAGCATCCGTATTAGGGCCAAGAGGAGATTCCACGTACATTAGAAAGTCATTTTTTTTCTTATGGCATCAAGAGAAACTTCTTCTTCGTGCCCTTTTGAAGTAAAATAACCAGCCGGAAAGAAAATGATCAGGGGCAAAACAACCCGGGCGGGTTTGCTGTTCGGGCTGCTGGTAATGTTCTTAATTGATGGAGCAGCCTCCGCCATCGAATATCAAAAATCCGATGACCTGAACATATTTTTTGCCAAGAGACAAGTGACGATTGCCGTCACGGATTCCGGCCTGGGCGGGCTTTCCATCATGGCCGAGGCGGCCGCCCGGCTCAAGGAAGCAAAAATCTTCGAAAATGTGCGCCTGGTTTTTTCCAACGCCCTCTTCTCGAATGAAAGCGGATACAACAGCCTAAAGACGCGCGCCGAAAAAATCGTTGTCTTTGACAGCGCGCTAGAAAGCCTCGAAAAAAATTATCGTCCTGATCTGATCCTCATCGGCTGCAACACTCTTTCCGTCCTCTACCAAGATACGCCTTTTTCCAAAAAGACGAAGATCCCGGTTGCCGGCATCATCGATGCCGGGGTCGGGTTGTTCTTAAGAGCGCTGAAGACGAATCCCGACGCTTCTTTGATTCTCTTCGGCACGGAAACGACCATCGGCGAGGGAGAGCATAAAAGGAAGTTAAAGGAAGCCGGCATTCTAGAAAAAAGAATCATCGCCCAGGCCTGCCCTGAGCTCGCCAGCTATATCGAAAACGGATATCAAAGCGATGAAACGGGCCTGTTGATCGCCTCCTATGTCGATGAGGCCTTGGCCAAGCTAGATAATCCAAAGGCTCCCGTCTACGCAGGCCTGGTCTGCACGCATTACGGGTATTCGCTAAGCTTATGGAACAAAGCCTTTGAGGGACGCGGACGAAAGCCTTTGGGCATTCTGAACCCGAATTCGGAGATGCTCAATTTTCTGTTTGAGTCAGGATACAAGAATCGGGTGAAGAAAACGGGAATATCGGCACGGGTTATCTCCATGGTTGAGATTGTCGAGAGCAAGAGGAAATCGCTGGGCGGATGGCTGGAGAAGGTTTCGCCGGAAGTAGCGGCGGCTCTGGCGAATTACGAGCTTAAGCCTAATCTTTTCAGGTGGCAGGAATATATCAAGAAATGAGAGTGGCGCGGGTCGCCTTGACGGCGCGTGTCCCTAAACGATGGTCACTCCATGCGGCCCTCTGACAAGCTCGCCGATAATCCAGGATTTCTGGCCTGATCTCTGAAAAAGTGAAACCGTCCTTATTGCATCTCCGGCCCCGACGACCAAAAACATACCGATGCCCATGTTGAACGTTCGGAACATCTCTCGCTCGTCAACCGCTCCCCTTTTCTGGATCGTGCGAAAAATAGCCGGGACGGGCCAAGACCCCTTCCAGATGCGGACTTCCAGCCCGCCCGGAATCACGCGGGGAATGTTGTCGTAAAAACCGCCGCCCGTGATATGGGCCATGGCTTTGACGCGGACTTTTTTCATCACCGAAAGGATGGGCCGCACGTAGATTCGTGTCGGCCTGAGCAGCTCCAGCCCCAGCCCGCCCTTCATCTCTTTCTCTGAAAACACCTTGCGGGCCAGCGAAAAGCCGTTGCTGTGGAGGCCGCTCGAAGCCAGCCCGATGACCCTGTCCCCTCTTCGGCAGCACCGGCCGTCGATGATCTTTTCCCGGCTGACGATCCCGACGCAAAACCCCGCCAGGTCCCATTGGCCTTTTTCGTACAATCCCGGCAGCTCGGCCGTTTCGCCGCCCAGGAGGGCGCAGTTGGCCTCGCGGCAGCCCTTGACGATCCCTTTCATCACGTCCGTCAGCATTTCTTTTTCCAACCTGCCGCAGGCGATATAATCCAGGAAGAACAGCGGCTCGGCGCCCGTCACCACAACATCGTCAACGCTCATGGCGACGAGGTCGATCCCCACCGTATCGTACTTCTTAAGGAGATCCGCAATCATGAGCTTTGTCCCAACACCATCCGTGGAGGAGACAAGGACCGGATTTTTGACACCCTGGAGCCGCGGCAAAAAAAGCCCGCTGAACCCGCCGATTCCCCCTAAAACTTCGGTGCGTTGCGTGGATTTGACCAGGGGCTTGATCCTTTTGATGAATTCATCGGCTTCATCGATATTAACGCCGGCTTTCTTATACGTAAATACCGCCATGACAAATCTCCTAACTGCTTATAAATCAACGATTTTATATCATTCCCTTTCGCGCAAGTCAAACATAGCATTTTTCCCTAATTTTATGTAACCTTTTCTTAAAAACGAAGTCTTTATTAATGAACCGCCGATGAAAAACATGTATCTTATGAGCAAAATTCCAGGCAGGATCATCCGGTGATCGATAACCAATTGATGGAAGAGGTCAGGGACGGAAAAGTCGAAAAACTGGCCATTCTTTTTGAGAGGCATCACGTGGCTTTATTCAATTATTTTCTCCGGCTGACGGGCAACCGGCCCGGCAGCGAAGACCTGGTCCAAGAGGTCTTCATCCGGATCCTCAAGTATCGTGCGACCTACCAAGGAAACGACAAGTTCACGCTCTGGATGTACAAAATCGCCCGCAATGCTCATATCGACCACCTGCGGAAGCAGAAAGACACGGTGCCTCTGGAAGACCAGTTCGAGGAACTCCGGAGCCCGGAGCTCATCCCGGAAGAGAAAGTCGAAAAAGCCCGGGAAGCCGCCCTCCTCTCCAGGGCGCTGAAAAAGCTCTCTCCCAAAAAACAGGAAATCCTGCTCCTCAGTCGCTTTGAGAATTTAAAATATCGGGAGATTGCCGAACTCATGGAATGCCCGGTGGGGACCGTCAAAGTCCTTGTCCACCGCGCCGTTCGGGAGCTCGGCCAGATCTATTCGCAACTTTCCCAGGAGGCGTGCCGTCATGAAATGTGAAGACATCAAGGAACGGATGCCGGATTTTCTCACCGGCGATTTGGATAAAAAATCAAAGGCCGATTTCGACGCCCACATCCCAGGCTGCCCGGCCTGTGCCGAAGAGCTGAGGCAGCTGACCGAGACCTGGACCAGGCTGGGTGTTCTGGCCGCAGAGCAGCCCTCCGCTGACCTCCGCGGCCGTTTTTACAGCATGCTGGAAGCCTATAAGGAAGGGCTGGAAGCGGAAAGGCCCACGGCTGAGCCGAAAAAGAAATTTTCTCTTTCGTTCGGCCGGATCTGGCCCCGGCAGCCTGTTTTTCAGTTTGCGGCCGCCCTCGTTCTTATCGTCCTCGGCATCACGGCCGGCTATCTCTTCAGGAACCCGCAGGCCCAGCTGTCTCAGCTCCACCAGGAAGTCGACGGCATGCGCCAGATGGTGGCCGTCTCGCTCTTGCAGCAGCCTTCACCCTCGGACCGGATCCAGGGCGCAGGATTCAGCTCCCAGGTCAAAGCCCCGACTCCGAAAACGCTCGGCGCACTTCTTCAGACCCTGGATCATGACTCGAATATCAATGTCCGGCTGGCCGCCGTCGACGCGCTCTATCTCTTTTCGTCTTATCCCGCCGTGAAAGACAGAATCGTCCAGTCGCTGGCTAAGCAGGAGTCGCCGCTTGTGCAAGTCGCTCTGATCGACCTCCTGGTCGGCATCCGCGAGCAGCGCGCCGTCGAGGCCTTCAAAGCGCTCATCCAGACTGAGAAGCTCAACCCGGCCGTCAAGCAGAAAGCCGAACTCGGCATCCAGCAGCTCAGTTTCTAGGAGATGATCATGAACAGACATGCCATTCCGGTCCTCATCATCATTTCACTGGCGGCCTTGGTATTTGCAGAATCCGTTTATAAGTTCGAGGAAAAAGAGGAGATTCAGAAGACATTGAAATTCCAGGACCCCGCCAAGCCGAAAGCGCTTCAGTTGGATAATGTCTTCGGCGGGATCGAGGTCCAGGGCTACGATGGAAACCAGGTCGAGCTCGTTGCCCATAAAACGATCAAGGCCAAGACCCAAGACAAGATCCAGAAAGCCAAGGAGGACGTCAAGCTCGATATCAAAGAGAGCGGTGGGACCATCGACATTTATGTAGACGGCCCGTTCCGTTGTCAATGCGAAAACGACAAAGGCCTCAAGTGGCGGGATTGGGGGTACGAGGTGCATTATGACTTCGTTCTCAAAGTCCCCCGGCAAACGGGCCTCACTTTGAAGACCGTCAATCACGGCGATATTGCCGTGAAGGGCGTCGATGGGACATTTGACATCAACAACGTCAACGGCAAGATCGAGATGGAGGGCGTCGCCGGATCGGGCGAGGCGCACACCGTCAACGGCAGGGTCAAGGCAGGCTTCAGCCGCAACCCAAACGCCGACTGCTCTTTCCGGACCGTGAACGGCGACGTGGAGCTGTCATTCCACGAGGGGCTGTCCGCGGAAGTCAAGATGAAAACGTTCAACGGGGAAGCCTTCTCGGATTTTGAAGTCAAGGCTCTTCCCGCCTCGGCCGAGGTCAAGGAAAGCCAGAATACAAACAAGACAAAATTCGTCTATAAGCGCAGCCGGTTCACCCGGGTCCGCATCGGAAAAGGCGGGCCGGCCATTACCTGCGATACGCTGAACGGCGATATTTTGATAAAAAAAAGCCATTAAGGAGGAAGCCATGAAAAGACAAATTCTCATTGGAATCGCCGTCCTGCTGGCGGCGGGAATCGTCCCGTTCGCCCAACAAGCCCAAACGGACCGCGTGACCGTTCCCCTGAGCAACCCGGGAAAGCCGGGGATCGTGGAAGTCAGCCTGATGATGGGCAGCATCAAGGTCATCGGCTACGAAGGCAAAGAAGTCATCGTCGAAGCCACGCCCCGGGATAAAAACATCAAGGACTTTGAAAAAACGACCGGATTAGCGGCGGTCGTCGTCGCTCCGGCCGCGCCCAGAGCCCCCCGCCCCCCGTATTTTATCGGCGAAAAAGACAAGGACAAGGAAAAGGAGCAAAAGGACAAAGCGGCCGGGATGAAACGCATTCCCATCGAAAACACCGGCCTGACCATCGAAGAAGAAAATAACACGGTGAAGATCGAGGTCGAAGCCTGGAGGCGGGCAGTCGATTTGAACATCAGGGTTCCCTTCGCCACTTCGCTTAAACTAGAAGGAGTCAACCTCGGAGAGATTTCCGTGGACAATGTGAATGGGGAAATCGAAGTGGAAAGCATGAACGGCGCCATCAAGCTGGCCAATGTCGGGGGCACCGTCATCGCCAACTCGACAAACGCCTCGATCACCGCGGTGCTGAACAAGGTCGCTTCCGACAAACCCATGTCCTTCGCCACATTCCAAGGCGACATCGATATCACGCTGCCGGCCGATATCAAGGCCAATCTCAGGATCAAATCCACTCAGGGCGAAGTGTTCAGCGATTTTGATATCGCCCTCAAGCCGGTTCCTGTAAAACCCGAGGAAACCGCCAGGAAAGAGGGAGGAAAGTATCGGATAGAGCTCGACCGGTCGGTCTACGGAACGATCAACGGCGGCGGGCCCGAGCTGAAGCTCCAGAATTTCAGCGGCGATATCTACATCCGGAAGAAGAAGTAAGCGGACAAATTCGGGGACAGGCACCCCTGCTCGGCATGCAGGAACCTGTCCCCTTTTTTTATAAAAAAATATAGCTCTCGTTCATTTCGTTTGGATCATGAAACAGGGAGTCCGTAACGCTCTTGCTCCCGCTGCGAACGTCACGGACTCCCGAATTCACGCACACGACAGGGAATGAGCCAGAAATATTTCTTATTCTCTAATAATGACCGTGTGAATCCCGAAGGCTTTGACCGGGACATAGATTGAATCTTTCAACACCGTATAGGTATTCGCGGGGCTCTCTCCAATATCTGTCACGATGAACGTGACTTTTTCCGATCGAAGCAGGGGGCTCGAGATTTTCACTTCGGTGTCCAGACCCGCGACCTCCCTGAGCCGGACAACGATCCCCCGCCCGGCGGCGGCGGGCTGAAAGGCCTGGACGAGGACATTCGGCTTGTCCACAGTAAAAAAGCTCACCGCCGTCCCCGGCAAACCTCCCTCAGTTTTTTCAGGAAGCCAAATGGCTGCCAGAGGCGTATGGACTTCCCAGCCGAACCGCGTCGATTTTGAGCTATCCGCGCCTCCCGGCCGGCTTGTTATCGAATAGCGGAAGACAAGCGTGCCACCCTGGCTGGCCTTGAAATTCGTCATCCAGTAGTTGTTCATGGCGTAAGAATAGAGCCAGGTGTTGGTGATATCGAGCTTCTTCAGCCATTTTCCCGTGTTAATGTCGCAAAACTGAACGAGAGGCGCCTCGACGGGCGACCAGACGATGCTCTGTTTAGCGCCGGCGATCTCCACCCAGTTCTGGACTGTATGCCAGTCGCGTGTTGTCCCTGGAAGCTGCTCGGTTTCCGGCGCCATTTCAGCGTCCGCGATCTCAAATCTAAATTTGCCGCTGGCGATCCCAAACGGAAAAGCAAAATAAACGGCCTCGGGCTCGTAGGTTTCCTCTTTCTTCAAGGTGTTGACTATGTCGATACGCTTGAGATTCTCGTAGAGGATGATTTCGGATTTAATTTCGGGGCATGGCTTGGCCTTTGTTTTAACAATGAAGCTAGAAGCTGCGGCTCCCTTCATCCCCGGCGCCACTGTCGCCGAAACCGGGCTGAAGCGCTTAAATTCCGCCCGCTTCTCCAAGTTATCCACGGCTTTGCGCCCCCCTTCAGGGTTTTCATAGATATACTGATTTAGGCTCTGGGGCGCTTTTAAATCAACCAATTCCTGGCCACTTTCTTTGTCCATGATACTGGACAAACCGCCGCTCTTGGGGTCTACCGCGATCTTATAAAAACGGTTCTCGATGGTGTTTTCAAGGATGCGTGCGGTTGGCTGCCCGCCGGCGGGCGTCCTGTCCGGAATGATCATATAAACGGAATACCCGACGGAAGGGACGTTTTGGGCAAGAAAAGCAAGCGTGTTCTGATCCAAGAGCTGGAAGCCGACTTCGCCGCCGGTCCGTTTATCGATGAGGGCGAATTTTCCTTTTTTATCGCGCAGCGGCTGCGGGAGCGCGATCTTCACAACATCGGTCCGTTCCCAGGACAAGGGGTTGAAGACGGCGAATGAATATTTTTCGGTCGTCGCAATATTTTGGACGAGGGCTAGTGTGCTCCTGTTCATGACCGTCCTGGCGATTTCTCTGGCCTTATAGGCGTAGCTCGACTTGATTGTCCACTGCCCTCGGGCAAACTCGGATTCTGGGTCGTCGATCGAATTCCAGCCGCCCCAGGTATGCTCGTCATACAACATAACGTTGTCATAGGCTTCGCTGATCTCATTCCGCGGGAAGCTGGAGTTCTTGTCGACAAGGCTTGCCACAAAGGCCCATTTTTCGGCGGAGAGAAGCTCGGCATGGGCTTGGCGGTTGACGCCTGTTTCAAATGAGGTCGAAGCCGCGCCGTCCGTCCAGTAATCGGGCCAGCCGAGCTTGTAAGTGGGAATCTCTTTGGCGTATTTCGTCTCGAAGGCCGTGAAGAATTCGCTCATCGTGGCCAGCCTCAGCTTTGGATAGGCCCAGTGGTTATTCCACTCCCGGACTCTGTCCGACAGCTCTTTTTTGGGCGGACAGTTGTCCGTGACGTAGCCGCTGATGTGAAAGGCGATCGTATCGTACGGAAAATCGCCCCGCGCCTGGAGCTTGGTGAGATAATTCATGACCTTGGGAAAGCTCTGTTCATATCCTTCATGGAGGAGAAGATCATAGTTGGCGAATAAATAGTGCTCGCCGTTCCAGTGGAGGATCTTGCTGCCGTCGGGCGACTGCCAGTAAAACGGATTGGGCCGGCGCAGGGGCGCGCGAGACCGCGTCTCGTTGATGCCGGTCGTGAAATACCGCACCCAAACCTGACTCAGGATTTGGGGCGCGGCCCAACTGAACCCCGTCACGTCATTATTCATGGCGCTCCGGAGCGGGAAGCCGTAAGTCCGGCTGAGATCTTTGGCGAAGAGGACGGAACGGACAAGTTCCTCGTGCGAAAACAGGTCGGATTGATTCAAATACCATGCCGAAAGCTCAACCCGGCCCGATTTCAAGAGAGCAATCAGTTCCTCGACTTTCGTCTCCGGACGGCTCTTGATATAGTTCTGGAGGTTCCAGGAGACCTCGATATTCCAGCGGAATTTAGCCTCATCGGGGTAATTTTCCGTGGCTTTGCAGAAATCGATCACGGAATCCAGGTAATCCATGTGGTTCTTGGCCACCCGTGTTTGGAGGTCGGTGTAGCCGATGTCGGTGTGGGAATGCGGGAGCAGATAGATTGTCCATTTTCTCCCGGGCTGGAGCTGGATTTCGTGCTTGAAGATCTCTTTCCCGATCTTGACCGTGAAGGAGGCCTTGGACGGTTTTTGAATATCGGGCACAAAAACGCTAAAGACATTTTTGCCGGCCGCGATTTTTTCGAGCGGCATGCTGAATGAGACCTGGGGCGTCTTGACCAGAAGCTCGCCCGAAGTCTCCGGCCCGGAGTTTTCGATCTCGACATCCAGCCGCTGCTTGAGGATTCCGTTCTCTTCGACAAAAAGAACCGTCGGCTTGACATTAATTTTTATCGGAGCCGGCGCCGCCTGAGCGGCCCGGCCGGCTTGATAGAAAACTAAAATCCCAATAAATACAACCGCTATGAGATAGGCTCGTCGCTTTTGAAAAGACATCTCCTCCCTCCTTCCAGGGCTCAGGGTTTAAATATATCGTTTTAGAGGGTTCAAATCAAATAGAGAGGAGCCCGACGGGGTGCTTCACGCTCGGTTCGTTGCGGATCCTTAGTTCCGAGAACGGGGATGTTTCTATGTCTTATCCACGTTTGAAACTTTTTCAACAAACAGACAAAATATTTTCCTTAAAAACAAAAAGAAGATTGGTAGAGGTCCGTACCGATCCGGCCCTTCAGTCTATCGCTTTCAAAGCATTAATCAGACCGTGGGAGAGGCTTCCTGGGCACCATGACCGGATTATTTGCCGCCTCATAAACCAGGGCGGCCAACACTGCCGCCGATTGTTTCAGGTCGTCGGCCGGAACATAATCCAACATATCCATCGTCGAGTGATGTGTGCGAGAGTAGTAATTCAGTGGGTCCTGAATAAACCCAAATGCAGGGATACCTGCCTGATCTAGCACTTCATGATCGCTCCCTCCTGAGTCTCGGATCGAGACGGTCGTCGCGCTCAGTTCCTTGAGGGGTCGGAGCCATGTTTCGAATATCGGGATAGCAGCTTTATTGCTCTGCAGATAGATGCCACGTATCTTGCCGGCTCCATTGTCGATGTTAAAATATACCGAGAGCTTTTCGTGCAATGGCTTCCGCGCACCTGTTTTGCCGTCTATAAGATGTTCGGCCACATACGCCTTCGACCCACTGGCATTTAATTCCTCGGCGTCCCACAAGGCCATGCGCACAGTCCTATTCATCTTCAATCCAAGCTTATTGAGTATGCGCATTGCCTCCATGACCACGGCCACTCCGGCCGCGTTGTCGGTTGCGCCCGTTCCGCCGAACCACGAGTCGAGATGTGCACCGATAAACACGACCTCGTCCTTTTTGGAACTGCCTGGGATATCGGCAATGACATTGAAATGATCCGGATTTCGATAGGACTGTGTCTCGAGCTCAATCTCGAGTTTTACCGAGATGTCCTTCTCCTTAAGGCGAAGAAGCCGATTATACTGCTCAGCAGCGAGTGATACACTTGGAGGAGGATCATTATGCGGGTCAGGTGGACCAATTTGATTGGCGGTGAACAGCGTTCCTCCTTGACCGCCGGCCGCCTGCACTAATGCCAGCACGCCTTCATCGTGCAGGAAATCGAGAAGTCTATTCCATGCATCCAAAACCTGCTGCATAGTTGGCTCAGGTCGTGGGGTCGCCGATGGCGCAGAATTGGCAGGTGAATCCTTTTGTTGCTCAGGACGTGTCTCTGGTGGCAAGGCCAACTTTGCCAACTCGTCATCACGATACCTGGAAAACTCCGGGGAGGTTTGAAGCTGGATCCGGGCTCGGCTGGAAATAAAGACGATCTTACCCTTCAGCTTTCCACGGAATTTCGTAATATATTGCTCGGCCTCGCCAGGACCATTCGGAAACGGCGCCAAAATAGTATCTCCAGTCACTTTTCCATTTGTGCTTCGCGACCAACCCACAGGTGCGGCCAAGAGCTGAACCTGCTGAGGCTCAACCATTCGCACCGAACAGCGGGAGCAGGTCCAGCCGCGGCCCGACCACTTCAGGCCTGGCGCGAAACTAATCTCTCCAAGCGACTCCCGGTGTATGTCTTGAAGTCCAAAACTCTGAAGGGTCTTGATAGCCCAATCTCCCGCAGCGCGGTAATTGGGAGAGCCAGTCATACGCGGACCGTAAACATCCGCCAGGTAGACTACGAAGTCTCCAACCTGTGAATGGTCCTGAGCTTCGCTCTTGATTCTATCGAGTGTTGCCGGATCTATCTGGTATTGTTGACTCCTGACCGTCTCCGCGGAGCCATGAGGCATGAGTCCGCAACCGAGGACCGTGACAACCAAGACCGTCCCCATCAAGCGTTTCAGGATTTCTTTCATTGCACCATCCTTAAAAAATCAAAGTCTTCTACCGTTAGATATAGACGAGATTCCCCCGGCAAAAGTTCCCTCGCCTCGGGCGAAGAGGGCGCCTTTCAGCTCCATAACAAAAAGTGGGGCAAGGAGAGGGGTTTAGTGACAGGCGTGCGAGCTCCGAGAAGACATGCGGTGAAGGAAGCTTATCGGCGACGAACGTCTGCTAGAGGTAGTCGATGATCTTATCGACAGCCTGATAGTCCGTGATAAAGGCGATGACCTTATGATCAGGTGAAGATGATGTGGCCGCCGGCGGCGATCTCGTAGAAATCGCCGACCGTGATGATGGAATCCACCTGCGGGCAGAAGTCCTCTTTTTTGAGCTTGAACATGTCCACGGTGGCCTTGCAGGCATAGAGCTTGCAGCCGGCGTCATAGATCATCTCGACGTATTCGGGGACGGGCGGGATGTCGAGCTTATCCATCGTTTTTTTCATCATGGACGTGGCCATGGCCGACATGCCGGGAAGAACGCCGAGGAGAGAAACCATGTGCATGCCGGGGTTGCCGACCGTGGCCACCTTGACCTTGCCCATGCGTTTCTTGATGATGGCGTCCATGCCGAAGAACGTGAAAAAAAGCGACGCTTCAATCCCTTCCATGCGGGCGCCGTTGGCCATGATCAGGCCCGGGTAGATGCCATCCAGGCTGCCTTTCGATATGATGATGGAGACTTTTTTGATTTTTTCTTCCATGGAATCCTCCTTTTTGGGTTCCCGTTTTAGACGCAGCCGGCAGGCTTTGTCAGTCCGGCGATCTTGGCCGCCTTCTTGGCCGGACCGCCGGGAAAGATCTCGTAGAGCTCCTTGGTGCTGATGACGCCCGTCTTGTTGAGCTTCCTGATGGTCGGGACAACGCCGTTTTCCTTGAAATCCTTCTGCATGAATTCGATGACTCTCCAATGGGCGGGGGTCAGCTCAGCAACCCCCTCCTCCTTGGCGATGGCCGCGGCGATGTCTTTGTTCCACTGGGTCAGATTGGTCAGGAAACCTTCGTCATCGACATCGATCGTGTAGTTGCCGATTTTTTTCTGCGGCGTAGCATCCTCCTTTGATTAAGATTGTTCAGGCCTCTTTTTCCCGGCCATACTCATCCGGGCCGGGATAAACGGGATCGGCTTGGCTTTCAAGAGCCTGTTCCAGTAAATCCAGCGAAAGGCCAGCTTTCCGATATGGTTCAGCCGGCTGGGCTTGAGCAGCGGCAGAGGCCCGATGACCGGGAACGGGAAGCGGCCGGGAAGCGGCTCTTGGTTATAATTGAAATCAATCAAGATTCCTCTGCGGCGGCCTGTCTCGACAAAGCAGTTGGCATGCCCATCGAAATCTTCCGCCAGGGGCTGTTTCTCGATCGCCCGAAGCACATTATCAGCCAGGATCTCCGACTGGAAATGAACAACCGATCCGGCCTTGGAACTGGGCAGGTCGGTGGCGTCGCCGATGACAAAGATATTCTCATGCTTTTTAGACCGGAGCGTATGCGGATCGGTCGGGATAAAGCGGAGCTCATCGCCCATTCCGGAGCGCTCGATAAGCTCTGACCCCATGTTGGTCGGGACCGTAACCAGCAGGTCAAACGGCACCTCCCGATTGTCATAAGAGATGAGCTTTTTGTGAGCGATATCGATGCGCTCGGCGTTAAAATCCGTAACTGTTTTGATATTCCGCTCATCAAGCAACGCTCCTAGCCTTTTCGCGGCGACGGGTTTGGTGAAAGCTCCGGGCAGCGGTGTCACAAAAATAAGCGTCATATCCTCGCGCCTCTTTTTCCGGCGCAAACACCAATCGCAAAAGAAGGCAAACTCCAGGGGCGCAACGGGGCACTTGATGGGCATCTCGTTGATGTGGATGGCGATCGTTCCGCCCTTGAAGGTTTTGAATTTTTCGCGGAGGGCCGTGCTTCCCTCGATGGTATAAAAATCAAACACCGAATCCCGCCAGCCGTCCAGCATGCCCGGGGTTTCGGCCGGCGCAATCTCCGCTCCCGTGGCAATGATCAGAAAATCATAGGGAATCTTTTTCCCATCCGGCAGAAGGACGGCATTATTTTGGGGATCGATCCGTTCTGCGTCGGAAATCAGAAATTCGACTCCCCTGGGGATAAATTTTGATTTTTCCTTGGTAATCTGGTCCCCGGTGTAAAAGCCGAAAGGAATGAACAAAAATCCAGGTTGGTAATAATGAACGTTATCCTTGTCGATGACGGTGATGGACCAATCTTTTTTATCCAGACGCTTATTGAGGAGATTGGCCATGACCGCGCCGCCGGTGCCGGCGCCGAGAATCACGACTTTTCTCATTTTTCCTGCCTTTTCAGCACGATTTTATCGTCGACCGGATCGCCCAGGATATCTTTGACCAGGGGGGAATGTCAACCAGGCTCATTTTATTTCCTAGTCAACTTATCAATTTTATAAGATATAGAATAGTTTGGCAAGTGTCAAGCCGGGGTCAAACCTACTCTTTACGCACTAACCCCTGGAGAAATGTGCAAAATGAGTAGGTTTGACCCCGCCGTTTTCCGAGCGCTGGCCGTGGACCGTCCGGGGTGGGACGTTTTACTTAAGGATAACCTCGACTTCTCCGGCGATCTATGGGTTCTTGCGGTCCTTAACTTTGATGACAAGTTGGTCCCCCTTTTGAAATCCTGGATTCTTGAAATAGAACTTGGATTTGAACCCGATGAACCCGGAGAAAGAGGCCACATCCGTCACCAGCGGCGCCTCCAGCCCCGAGGATCGTCTCCCCTATTTTCTATTTTACAAAGACTTCGTGCCGGATCGTCGCTTTCCGGATCCGGTCTTCAACCGGGTTCACGCCTATCCCCGGCCCCTCCGGCACTCTGATCCATCCTCCCTCCTCGAGCATGATCTCCGGGTCGATCAGGTCCTGCTTATAATATCGGCTGCTCGCGGACAGGTCGTTGGGGAACCGGAAATTCGGAAGCGAAGCGATGTGCAGGTTGTGGGCGCGGCCGATTCCCGATTCGAGCATCCCGCCGCACCAGACCGGGATGCCGTTCGCCTGGCAAAAGTCGTGAATTTTTTTCGCCTCGACCATGCCGCCGACGCGGCCGACCTTGATATTGATAATCCGGCAGCATTCCATTTCGAAAGCTTGCCGGGCTGTCGTCTCCGAGAGGATGCTTTCGTCCAGGCATAGAGCCGTTTTCATCTCCTTCTGCAGCCGGCTGTGGTCCCAAAGGTCGTAGGGCGGGAACGGCTGCTCCACCATCAGCAGCCCGAAAGTGTCCAGTTTTTTGAGATGCTCTTTATCGACAAGGCTGTAGGCGCCGTTCGCGTCGACCTGGAGGGGAACGTCGGGAAATTTTTTTCGGACTGCCTTGCAGGCATCGACATCCCAGCCCGGCTTGATCTTGATTTTTATCCGCTGGTAGCCCTCTTTTAAATAAGCTTCGATCCGATCCAGGAGCTCGGGAATCGAGTCTTCGATGCCGCAGCTCACGCCGGCCGCAATCTTGTTCTGCACGCCGCCATAGAGCTTCCAGAGGGGCACGCCTGCCTGCTTGGCCTTGAGGTCCCAAAGGGCAAGCTCCAGGCCAGCCTTGGCCATCAGATGCCCGCGGAACCTCCTGGCCGCCGCGTAAAATTCTTCGGGTGTTGACAATGATTTTTGAAACACGAGAGGAATCAAGAACTCCTTGAGCACGTACCAGGCCGTGGTCGTGGTTTCGGAGCTGTAGAGCGGAGCCTCCGAAGCGACGACCTCGCCCAATCCGCAGACGCTTCCGGCATAGACCTTGGTGATAATGAATGTCCGGTCGTATTCGCGGCCGAAGCTCGTCTCAAAAAAATGGACGTAGGGAAGCTTGAGCAGCGCCAGCTCGATGCGGTCGATATTCATGGCACGGTCCTTTCCGGCCTCTTTATTATACCCGACTGGCTTGCCGGAGCGAACCCCCCAAAAAATATTTTTGACGAGCGCCCGCCTTTTTAGTATAAATCTTTTTTAATCTTTAGAACTCTCTTTTATAAAGGAGCCGGTACTCATGGAGAAAATTAATGTCATTATCTACGGTTGCGGCGTCATGGGCCGCAAAATCGTCCAGGCGCTTCTCGATAAAAAAAGTTTTAAGATTGTCGGGGCGGTCGACATCGACCCTAAGATCGTGGGCAAAGACCTTGGCAGGCTCCTGGAATCCCCCAAAAAGCTGGGCCTGAAGGTCGAGAAAAACGCAAGCGCCCTTTTCTCCCGCGTCAAAGCCGACGCCGTCGTCCATACGACCACGTCCGGCCTGAAAGGCGTTTTCCCGCAAATTGCTCAATGCATAAGAGCCGGCCTAAACGTCGTCTCCACATGCGAAGAGCTCTCCTATCCCTGGAAGCGTTCTGCGAAGCTGGCCAAAGAACTGGATCGCTTCGCCAGGAAAAAGGGCGTGACGGTTGTGGGAACAGGGATCAACCCGGGCTATTTGATGGATACGCTGCCGCTGGTCCTGACGGGCCCCTGCCTCAAAGTGAATTCCATCAAGATCACGCGCATGATGAATTCAGCCAAAAGGCGAATTCCTTTCCAGGCCAAGGTTGGCACAGGGCTGACCGTTAAAGAATTCAGAGAGAAAATCGATAATAAAATTATCACGGGGCATGTCGGGCTTCTGGAATCCATTAATATGATCGCGGCCGGATTGGGCTGGACGCTTGATGAGGCCGTCGAAATTCCGCCCAGGCCTGTCCTGGCCAAAGCGCCGACGAAATCAGCCTTGGGCGTTGTAGCGCCGGGAAAAGTCATCGGCCTTATCAGCCGGGCGTATGCCAAGAAGAACGGAAAAAAGGTCATCACTCTCGAATTCTGTGCCCACGCGGGCGTAAAAAAGGAATACGACGAAATCATCATTGAGGGAACGCCCCGCATCCACGAAAAAATATTGGGCGGCGTTCACGGAGACCTCGGCACGGTGGCCATGACGATCAATGTGATCCCCCGGACGATTGAAGCGCGTCCAGGTCTGAAAACGATGAAGGATTTGGCCCCCGCGGTAGCTACTTTGTAGCCCTGAGCCGGACGCCCTTTCTCCGCGCGATTTTCTCATAGACGTCGATAATCCGGTCGGCCATGGCCTCGGCGGAGAACTTCTGATGGACGATTTGGTACCCTTTTTGAGCCAAGCGCCGGCCGAAGTCCCGGTCGTTGTAGAGCTTGAGAATGGCTTCGGCGAGCGCCTGGGGATTGCGTGGGGGAATGAGGATCCCGGTTTGATTGTTGACGATGATCTCCGGAATGCCGCCGACCGCAGTGGCCACAACCGGCAGGCGGCTGGCCATGGCATCCATGATCGAGGTCCCCAGGCCTTCCAGATAGGAAGACAGCACGAATAAGTCTAGGGAGGCCATGATCCGGGGGACGTCCTCGCGGAAACCCAAGAAATAAACAAGATCGTTGACATGCAAATCCCGCGCTTGCTGATCCAACTGCAATTCGAGCGAGCCCTTGCCGACAATCACGATCTTGATGTTCGAGGTGCGGTCTTTGAGGATCTTGGCCGCCTCGATGAGGTATTTGTGGCCCTTGTGGTCTTCGAGCTGGGCGACGATTCCCACTAGGAAATTGTCCGGGGCAAAGGAAAATTCCCGGCGCAGGAAATCCCGAGACTTGACTTCGTCGAAGGGCGAAAAATCGATCCCGGACGGGACGACCTCGATCACCTCGGGGGCGATGCCGCCGTCGAGCAGCACGTCCCTGACGCCCTCTGAGATGGCGATGATGATATCTACGTTTTTTCGGTATTTGTTGCGGGAGAGTAAGTTCTTTTTGAGCGGAAAATCGACGCGCCGGGATATGACTCGGATCGGGACTTTAGCCCAGTTGGACGCCACGGCGCCGACGGCCGCCCCGTGGGCATCGTGGAAATGGGCGAGGACGCAGCCGTGGCGGCGCATCGCCCGGGAGAGCTTGAAGGCGGCGATGAAGTGCGATTCGCTCTTGATGCGGAGGGGCAAAACGGGCAGGCTTTCGGCAGAGGCTTTCTCGTGCAGCGGGCTGCCCGGCTGAACGACGAGATGGAACGGGTAATCCTTTTTCCGGAGCTCCCGGGCCAGGAATAGGGCCTGACGCTGCCCTCCCCGCCACTCCCGGCCCGCGTCAATCTGGAAAAGGCTCAATGCGCTCTCCTTTTTTCCAGATCTCCCGGAGCTTGGCGTACCGGATGAAAATCGCATACCCGTTGAGCACGGAAATCACGAGGCCGGCGAAGCCGTCCAGGAACCCCAGCTTCAAAAAGTAGGATTTCGAGAATCGGAAACAAGGGAGGAAGAGGAGGTGGTACCAGCGGCATTTTTTCTTCCGGGCATAGAGCTTATGCGCCCCCAGGTCCGAGAAATGGTTGATGCGGGACAGGTGCTCGCCGATGTTCCGGTAAGTGAAATGATGGATCGCTCCTTTGAGCTTCTCGATTTTGCCGGCGACGACGAGCTTTTCGTGGATATACTCCCCTTCCCAATGAGCATGGTCCTTGCGGAAGAGGCGGATCCTGCGGTCCGGGTACCAGCCCGAATGGCGGATCCACTTGCCCAGATAAAAAACCCGCCTGGAAACAAAGAAAGCCGAGCAGTCCGGTGCTTCGCCCTTCAGCTTGAGAAGCTCTGCGCGCAGCTCGGGGGAAATCCTCTCATCGGCATCGAGGGACAAAATCCAGGGTCCGGCGGCGTGGCTGTTGGCGAAGTTCTTCTGGTCGGCGTAGTTCGTCCATCTTCGCTCGAAGACGTGATCGGTGAATTTCTTGGCGATCTTGACAGTCTTGTCGGTGCTGCCGCTGTCGACGACGACGATTTCCGAGGCGATCCCTGCGAGACTCTGGAGGGCGGCTTCAATATCATTTTCCTCATTATAGGCAATCACAACCGCCGATATTTTCATGGGAGAATCTTAACACACAGAGAAAAATCTTAGCAAGCCAAAGGAAGAACAAACTGGGGTCAAAGCTACTCTTTACGCACTTATCCCTGGAGAATTATGCGTAACGAGTAGTTTTGACCCCGGTTTTCATTTCTTTGGGAAGATAAACCGGGAATTATCGTCATAATAAATAGAGGAGTATATCCATGGGCTCAAAATCAATTTTTGTTGAGAAATCCGGATCGTATTCCCGGAGGCGCTTTCTTAAACAAACCGCCCTGACGGCGGCCGGCTGGGCAGCGGCCCGTAAACTGGCGCCCGGCTTCGACGGTTGGCTCGAGCCTCGGCTGTCCGCGGAAAAAAGCAAAGTCGTCCTGGTTCGCCATAAGTCCGTCGTGGACACATCGGGCAAAGTCCAAAGCCCGCTTCTCCAGGAGATGCTCGACAAAGCCATCACAACCTTCACCGGGCAGTCGTCCGTTTCCGATGCCTGGCGGCGGTTCATCTCGCCGGAGGATGTCGTAGGCCTCAAGATCAACACGCTGGGATGCCAGGACGTCCGGGGCACGGATTACACGCAGCACTTTCCCGCCATTATCGAAGCCGTTGCTCGCGGCCTCCGTGGGATTGGCGTTAAAGACCGGAATATCGTCGTCTGGGACCGGAGCGAAGAAGAGATGAAGGAAGCTGGCCTGACCATCCAACCCGATCCCGGCGCGATGCGATTCATCGCCAACAAGCCCGGCCGCAGGGACCCGGGTGAATACGCGGCCACAAGCTATCCCGTCGGCGGCGGATCGAGCCGGGTCAGCCGGATTCTCGCCGACGTCTGCACGTCACTGATCAACATTTCTGTTCCCAAAACCCACAGCAATTCGATCTTCACCTGCAGCCTCAAGAACCATTACGGCACGATCGATAATCCCGGCCGCTATCACGGCAATGCCTGCACGAACCCCGGCATTGCGGAAGTCAATGCAATTCCGATCATTCGGCAGAAACAAAAACTTGTGGTTTGCGACGCTCTTCTCACCGTGACGGAGGCCGGACCCCGCTGGGACCGGCGCTTTATTCGTCCCTATGGAGGAGTCCTGGTGAGCACGGACCCTGTGGCCATCGATGCCGTCGCGCTGAGCATCCTCGACGGTTTACGCAAAGCCGACGGGATGGAGCCTCTCGCTCCCCGCGTTCTCCACATAGAGCTAGCGGATAAACTGGGACTCGGGAAAAGCCGCCTCGAAGATATCGATCTCGTGACCGTGAATTTGTAGGAATCAAAGCCAAGCCGGGGTCAAACCTACTCGTTACGCGCAATTCTCCAGGGGAACTTGCGTAACGAGTAGGTTTGACCCCCATTTTTGTTTATTTAATTTCGACTTCGACCGTGAAGAACTTGAAATCTTTGTATGTCACGGTCGTTGTGGACCGGACGAAAGCTCGGCCCAAATTGCCGACATAGGCTTCCTCGATGACAAGGCGGCTGGGAAACCGGATGCCGTTTTTTTCGTCATTGAATTCCGAGACCAGGGTGATACGGGGCTCCCGTTTGAATTTCACTCCTCTTTGCCGAAAAATATCATACTGACCGACACGCTTTTCGCTCCATTCGATTTTTAAGATATCGGATGTGGCGGCGTCGATCCAGGCCTTTCCATAGAGGTTCCTCGCCTCCGGCGCATCTTGCTTGGGCTTGACATCGATAACAACGACAGGGCGTCCACGGATTTTGTCCTTCCCGGCAATCTTGTAGTCGTAGGTCGGCAGGAAGCGAAGGCCGAATAAGCCGACGGGGCCAAACAGGGCATTTCCATAGGAGACGACGGAAGTCTTGAGCATCGCATTCGGCTCATGCGTTTTTTTCCCATTCTCCTCAAGGAGCGTCCGGCTCTCGCGGATGGACTGGCCCGAACGAATGCACTGGTAGTCGTAAAGATAGGAGTTGTTGATTTTGCGCGGAGGCAGGGAATAGCTCGAAACGGTCTGGCCGGCGCCCCAAGGGACCCAACTCCAATCATCCCGGATATTCTCCGGCTTCATGAGGTCGAGCCTTGGATCGATGCTTTCCTCGATCACCTCGCGGCAGAAGAAATCAAGGACGGCGCTCTCGAGCTTACGGCAGTATTCGGCCGTATTCGCGAGCAGAGAGTTGAGATCGATCGCGGCGGAACCTGCCGTTCCCTTGGAGGCTTGCGGATGGATTCCCGCAACCCCGGCGAGAACGCTTAGACAAATCATTATCACCCCCATCCATGGGCCAAGGGATCTTGTTATTGCTTTTATCTCACTTTCCCTCATGCTTTTCCCCTATTCGATAATGAAATTGGTGGCGATGCGGGACGATGCGCCGCTCGCCGCGTTCTCTGCGACCAGGTGCAATGCGTACATGTCCGGCTCGACTTCCGGGACCTGAAGCCGAATGAAAAACGCCTTTTCGCCACTCTCGTCCTTTTCGGCAATAACCGCCAGCGGAACCGGGATCTCCTTGCCCGTGATACTGTCCAATAGAAAGGCCGACAGTTTGAGGTTGGCTCCACTGCCGTTCTCTCCGGCGCAGCGGACGGCGGCCCAGATCTCGGCGTTCCTTTTCAGGGATTTTTTGAGATAGGGAGCGAATTGGGCCGGATCGAACAGAAACGCCTTCGCGAAGAGGGCAGACCCGGACTTGCTGCCTGAGCCCTTCGCTACATTCTCTCCGATATATATGGCCCCTCTTTCTGGAACCAGTAAGAGTGGCGGGTAGAGCAGGAGCTCTTTGGCCTTCCGTTCGGGAACGACGGCGGTCGCGCCGGCTACAGCGGCCCGCCCCGTCTCCAGGTTCCTCAGCACGACCCGGCATTTGTAATTTCCCGGCGGGACGGAAAGGATAGAGAAAAGATATGCCCTTTTCTGCCCGAGTGCTGCAAAGTCAGCTTCCGTGCGGCGGAGGTCGACGATGTCATCGGCCCCGTTGAAGATGAGGCTAACGGCCTCGACCTTGGTTCCGGCGACCTCGCCGAGTTTGTCGAGAGGGATCTCCGCGACGAAACCCAGGTTGTTCTGTGGCGGCACGGAACAGGCCAGGACTTGCATCGTAAAACGCACCGGCGCTTGCGATAACGGATTCTCAGCCAGCGCCAGATCCACGAGCTGGATCTGCTTTTCTAAGTCCGAATATTCCGGAAACGGTATGGGGTCGGAATAGCCGGCCTGGGCGCGGACTTCGCAGCCCGGACGGCTGACATTCACCTTGATCTTATGGTACTTGCCATCCCATGTTTCTCGTATCGAGTATCCTAAAACATAGTATGTTCCGGTTAAGGTTTGAATCTTCTCAAAATGCTCGGAGGAGTTAACGGCGTTGCCAAGATATTGCCCGCCCGTAGCGGAGGCTAATTCACGGAGCGTCACGGTCCCCTTTTGCGGCTCTGGTTTCCACGTGCGAGGGTCATACTTGGGGTCCTCTGTATTGATCGGATAAACGGAGATGTTCGAAGTGGCCAGCTCTTTGCCGAGCTGAGTGTAGACATCGCGCAGGTCACTATTCATGCTCCCTTGGCTATTGATGAGGGGTCCCGGGATTCCGCTTGAGAAAAGGACGATCTGTTTCTGCCCGGGGACGTAGCGCAGGGCCTGGGCGAAAGCGGTCAGGGCCCAGATGAAATTGCGGGCAACGAATCGCGCTCTCGTACCCCCTCCCCTATCAACTTGCTCCGGCTCACTAATGGCATTCGGGTCTATGAGGACCCCCGTCATTTTTTGAAGGCTGAGCGATTCGACCGCCTTGCGGATTTTTTGGTGGTCCGTCGTCTGAAATTCGTGGATCTGAAGATCTCTTTTGCCCGAAAAGGAGATCACGCCGACCTCGTCTGTCGGCAAGAGGCTCGTGTCTATGAATTTAAGGGCCGCCTCCCGAGCTAACCGAATACCCCCCGGCTCTGCATAGGCGAAATCGAAGAGGAAAAAAAGCTTGCGGCTCAGGAGCCGTGGCGTGGAGGCGAGCGGCGTCGGGGCTAGCTTCTCCTCGGCAGGGGCCTTTGTAGACGGAAGGGAGAGGATATGCTTTTCGAATTCCGTCAGCGTTTTCTGCTCTCCGTTGTCATAAAGGACAAACTCGTCTTTCCGCAGGTCGGTCACCGGATTCCCTTTCTTGTCCGTGACGACAACCTGAATGAGCTTGAGCGCGACTCTGACTTCGTACTGGAGAGGCTTCTGGGGCCGGACGGCTTCCTGGGATGCTGAGCTTGATTGAGAGGACGACTCTGCGATAAGGCATAAGCCGGCAAAAATAAGTAGAATGGTGAATTTTGTGACGAGATTGATTTTCCTCATAGCAGCCTCACAAATCCCCTCACTTCTATATAATTATGCCATCTGCATAAACCGTCGCGATAAAGACGAAGATTCCAAGCATTATCTTATGATTCGGCTTTCCGTCTCCACCGTGAAGAACTTAAAGTTCGAATAAACGACATTCGTTTTGGACCTGACATAGGCGCGACCCATCTTATTGAGATACGCTTCTTCGATGAGGAGGCGACTGGGAAACCGGATGCCGTTCTTCTCGGCGCTGAATTCCGTTCTCAGAGTCAGGCGCAGCTTGCGATCATACTGCGCTTCCCTCTTGGCGAACACATCCAATCCGCCGGTCGGCTTTTGCGTCAATTCCATCTTGAGGATATCGGCCGTCTCTGGATCGATCCAGGCCTTCCCGGATAGGCACTTCGGCTCAATAACGCTGGCCTTGAGCTTGGCCTCGACGACGAGAACCGGCTTTTTCTCGAATTTCTCTTTCCCAACGACTCGATAATCGAAATCCGGCTGGCTTCTCTCCCCGAACAGATTTATAGGGCTGAGGAGGTTATTGAAATACACGAAACCCGATAACTCGAGCTTCGCATTGGGTACGTTCCTTTCTTCTTTGCCCTCTTTGAGGAGGGTCCGTTTCTCCGTGAGGACCCGGTCCGCCCGGATACACTGGTAGTCGTAGACATAAGAATTTTTGAACTTGCTGACCTTCCCTGCGATAGAGGATATGCCTCTTCTGTTGCTTCCGCCGCCATAGCTCCATTCGTCGAGCGGGGCGCCCGGTTTAATCGCTTCGAGCGTGACGTCGATCGTCTCTTCGATTTCTTCTCGGCAGAAGAAGTCGAAAATCGAGCCTTCGAGTCTCTGGCAGTACTCGGCTGTCTTCTGGAGCAGAGCGGCGAGGTCAATTTCCGTGGCGCTCTTTGCCGAGGCCGCGGCCTTGTCCTGGCTGACCCCAGCCGAAGTGCCGCAGATTCCGATGAGCGTTGCCAGTAGAGCCGAAAGAATGATCTTGGGTTTTAAGCGATTCACTTTATACCTCTTGTAGATTGGCATCCTCAATTGATGACGAAGCTACGGACCAGCCGCGAGGACATCCCGCTCGGCCCCTCCGCCAGAAGAGAAAACCGGTACGTGTCTGGCTTAACGGCAGGGATTTCTAGGCGGACGAAATAGGTTTTGACGCCGCCGCTATCGTTCTTGGCGATAACCGTCAGGGGAACGGGAATCTCCTCGCCGGTTTGGGCATCCAAGAATGAGGCTGACAGGCGGATATCGCCCGTGAGGCCTTTTGGCACGGCGCAGCGGACCGAAACCCAGGTCTCCGTCCCCCCTTTTAGGGTCGTCTCCAGGAACGGAGCATACTGGGCCGGATCGAAAAGGAACGCCTTCGCGAGAAGGTCGGACCCGCCCTTGCCGGCGGGGCGCTTCGCCGCGTTCTCCCCGATATAAAAGGCCCCCTTTTCAGGGGCCAAAAAGAGCGGCGGGAAAAGCAGGATTTCTTCGGGCTTCCGCTCGGGAACGACAGCTGTCGCGCCGGCCACGGCGGCCCGCCCCGTCTCCAGGTTCCGCATCACGACCCGGCATTTGTAATTTCCCGGCGGAACGGAAAGCAAGGATAAGTGAAAGGTTTTATTCCGTTTAATCACCGTGAAGTCCGATTCGGTGCGGCGGAGGTCGACGATGTCATCGGCGGCACCAAAGGCAAGGCTGACGACTTCGACACTTGTCCCGGCGACCTCGCCGAGTTTTTCGAGGGGGATCTCCGCGACAAAGCCGAGGCTGTTCTGCGGCGCCGCGGAACAGGCCAGGGCTTGCATCACAAAACGCACCGGCGCCTGCGATAAGGGATTCTCGGCCAGCGCCAGGTCGACAAGATGAATTTGCTTCTCCAGGTCCGAATATTCCGCAAACGGTTTGGGATCCAAATAGCCCGCCTGCGCGCGGACCTCGCAGCCGGGGCGGCTGACTTTCACCTTAATCTTGTGATACTTGCCGTCCCATGTCTCTGTTATAGGGTATCCCAAAACATAATACGCTCCGGTCAGGGCCTGAACCTTCTCAAGATGCTCGGAAGAGTTGACGGCGTTGCCGAGATACTGCCCGCCCGTGGTGGAGGCTAATTCACGGAGCGTCACGGCCCCCGTTTGGGACTCATTTCTATTTAAAACTGTAAGCGGGTCCTCCGTATTGATCGGATAAATAGAGATGTTGGAAGTGGCCAGCTCTTTGCCGAGCTGCGTGTAGATATAGCGCAGATCGCTGTTCTTACTCTCTGGGCTATTGATGAATGGCCCCGGGATTCCACTAGAGAAAAGGATGATCTGTTTTTGGCCGCGGACGTAGCGCAGGGTCTGGGCGAAAGCGGTCAGAGCCCACATGAAATTGCGGGCGATGAATCGCGCCTCCGAACCGGAGCGGGCGACGCGCCCCATCATATTTTGAATCCCGAGCGATTCGACCGCCTTCCGGATCTTCTTATGATCCGTCGTCTGAAATTCGAGGATCTGGAGATCTCTATTGCCAGAAAAGGAGATAACTCCGAGCTCGTCCGTGGGCATGAGGTTGGTATCAATGAAATGCAGAGCCGCCTTCCGAGCTATACGAACGCCTATCGCTTCAGCATAGGCGAAATCGAAGAGGAAAAAAAGCTTGCGGTTGAGGAGGCGGGGCGTGGTGCCGAGCGGCGTCGGGCCTAGCTTCTCCTCGGCTGGGGCCTTTGCGGACGGAAGGGAGAGGACATGCTTTTCGAATTCCGTCAGGGCTTTCTGCTCTCCATTATCGTAAAGGATGAACTCGTCCTTCCGCAGGTCGGTCACCGGATTCCCTTTCTTGTCCGTGACGATGACCTGGATGAGCTTGAGCGTGACGGACACTTCATGCTGGAGAGGCTTCTGGGGCCGGAGGGCTTCCTGGGGAGCTGAGCTTGATTGAAAAGATGGCCCAGCGGCAAAACAAAAGCCTGCAAAAATAGGGAGAATAATGAATTTTTTGACGCGATTGATTTTCCTCATAGCAGCCTCCCAAATCCCCTGATTTCCGCATAATTGCTGTTTCTTTATCAAAGCGTTAATTGGTTTGATGAGAGCCTGTCAGGGGAAAGCTTTAGCCTAAACATCTATGCCTTAAGTTGCAGCATTAAATGTGCCAAGAATCAAGAGGATCATTATGGGGCAAAATGTTTTAAAAGCTGTGAGCAATGTCCTTTTTTTTGGACATCCGACTTCTTTTTTCCAAACCGAATTGTCAAGGAATGGGTGCGCAACGAGTAGCTTTGACCCCGGTTCATCTTATGATTTCGTGTTTCGTTTCCACCGTGAAGAACTTGAAGTCCTTATACGTCACGTTTGTCTCGGACCGGACAAAGACCAGGCCCCCCTCGCTCACATAAGCTTCTTCGATGAACAATTTGCTCGGGAACCGGATGCCGTTTTTTTCGACCTGGAACTCCGAGCGAATGGTGAGACGGGGCTTGCGGTTGTATTGTTCCGCCCTTTTGAGTGCGATCTCGTAATGGTTGACGCGCTTCTCGCTCCATTGGACCTTGAGAATATCGCCCGTGGCCGAATCGATCCAGGCTTTGCCGTAAAGATTCCTCGCTTCCGGCGCGCCGGGTTTGGGCGTTACGTCAACAATGACGACAGGCCGCTTTTGGATTTTATCCTTTCCCACGATCCTGTAATCGTAATCGGGTTGAGAACCTTCGGCGAAAATGCCGACGGGAGCCATCAAAACGTACCCAAAAAGGAAGTTCAAGGTCTTCAGCTTCGCGTTCGGCTCGTTAATTTTTTTGCGGTTCTCTTCGAGGAGATTGCGGACCTCGCGGATCTCCCCGCCGGCGCGGATGCATTGATAGTCGTAAATGAGCGTCCGCTTGACTTTCGGGGGTGGGGGTATAATGGCGATGCCCGTTCGGGTTTCGTCCAAGCCAGCCGAAGCGTCGGCCTGGGTACGTACGGTAGTCCATGTGGTCAACGGCTTTGTCGACTGGCTCATGTCGAGCCTGGGGTCGATGACCTCGACGATCTCCTCCTTGCAGATGTAGTCGAGGGCGGCCCCCTCGAGCTTGCGGCAGTAGGCTGCAGCTTTCTCGAGCAGGGCGGCCAGGTCCGGCGCCTGGTTTTGGGGAAATTCCGTCCCCGCCGGAATTCCGAAAAGAAGCATAACGAAGATCGCGGTTAGCGTGCCCTTGAGAGTGTTCATATCGGCCCTCCTTTCCTTTTTAGGGATTTCGGCTGACTCCGATTTTATCGAGCAGCGTCGGCGGTCTTAAATTCGCCCGCTCGACTTTGAAGTCGTTAGCGATGATCGATGACTCCCCGGTCGTCTCTTCCTCGGCCTTGAGATAAAAGCGATAGGGGCCGGATTCGACTTCGGGGATATCGAGGCGCGCGAGATACGCTTTTCCCGACTGTTCGTCCTTTTTCGAGAGGATCGTGAGAGGCACGGGGACGATATTTCCGAACTCCAGGCTCTCGAGAAAAGCCGAGATTTTGATCTTGGGCGCCGCAATCTTGGCGACGGCGCATCGAAACGAGGCCCAGATCTCCGAGGGACCCAAAAGCGTCTTCTCCATGTAAGGGACATACTGACGGGTATCGAAGCCGAGGATTTCGGAGAGGGAACGAGGCTGGGCCTTCCCGGACGCCTTTGGAGTGAAGCCTTTGAGATAGAATGCACTCCGCTCCGGCTTCCATAATGTGGGCGGGAGGAGCGCGATTCCGGAAGCTTTGGCTTCAGGAACGGAAGTCGAGACTCCGGCCACCGCAGCGGCTCCCGTCTCCAGGTTCCGCATGACGATCCGGCATTTGTAGGCGCCCGGCGAGACTGCCAGGACGGATAGCAAGTATGCCCCCGATTGAGAGATTTTAGTAAAATCCTCCTCGCTCCGGCGGAGCTCGACGATCTCGTCCGACGGATTGAAAACAAGGTTGACGACTTCGACTTTTTTCCCCACGACGTTGGTGAGTTTATCTTTCGGGATCCGGGCGGCAAACACGAGGTTCCCGGCCGGGTCCGGCGAGAAAGGCAGGGCCGCCATCTCAAACCGATCCGGCGTCTGCGACAGCGGCTTATCGGCCAGGGCCAGGTCCACGAGCTGAATCCTCTTCTCGAGGTCCGTGTAATCCGCGAAGGGCTTCGGACTGAAATATCCAAACTGGGCGCGGACATCGCAGCCCGGCCGCTTGACCGTCACATGGATTCTGTGATACTTGCCGTCCCAGGTTTCGCTAATTGGATAGCCCAGGACATAATACGACCCGGTCGAGGTCGAGACTTTTTCAACGAAAGGCTGATAGTTATACATATTGAGCCAGTATTGGCCCCCCGTATCGTAGGACGTTTTGGCCAGGGTCCAAGCGCCCGTCAGCCAGTCACTCAGGGTAATCCCGCCTGTGTACAAGGCATGGACCGCGACGTTCGACGTCTGCATCTCTCTTAACATGATTTCGTATCGATTAAATTTCGCCGATGTCCCAGGCGGGTACGCCACAGGGTACGGGATTCCCTCGGAAAAAAGAACGAGATGCTTCTGGCCCGGGATGGAGCGGAGGGCGATGGCCAAGGCAGTGAGACCATCGAGGTAGTGCAGAGAATGAAGGCGCCACATTTCCGCCATATCGAGTCCTGGCATTTCGGGCATGGGTTGGGCAAATTTTGTTTCCGGCCGCGGATCGGCAAAACCCTCAGCCTTCAACTCCCGTTGATATTTGTCTTCCAGGTCCTCGAACCGGTCGGTCGAATCGCGGAGGCCGATTTTCGAGATGAGCTTGCGGACCTTCTCGTGATCAGTCGTCAGATATAGATGGACCTGGAGGCGTTTGATGAGCGAAATGGAGAGGATTCCGATTTCGTCGGTGGGCAGAACCTGCGTATCGAGGAATTTCCGTGCTACTTCCCCCATTTTCCGGACGCCGGCGGGATGGTTGTAGACGAAATCGAATAAAAGGAAAAATTTGCGGTTGAGAAGGCGCGGGGCGGGCAGCGGGGTCACCGCGACGCGTTCTTCGGGGGGCGCTTCCGCGGACGGGAGGGAGAGGGCATGCTTTTCGAAATCCGTCAGCTTCATCTCCTGGCCGTTGTCGGTGAGGACGAAGTCCTCCTTACGGAGGTCGGTCACGGGATTTCCCTTCTTATCGGTGACAATGACCTGGATGAGCTTGAGCGTGACCCTGACTTCATACTGGAGAGGCTTCTGGAGCTGAGCGGCTTCCTGGGGGGCAGAGCTCGATTGAGAGGATAGCCCTGCGATAAGGCACAAGCCGGCAACAGGTAGGAGAATAGAGAATTTCTTAGTTTTCGTCATAACAAGACTCCGAAATCCCCTGATTTCTTTATCATTATGCAATCTTCATATTTGGTCACGATGAAAGAAAGACCTCGGTTATCATTTTATAATCTTGTGTTCCGTCTCCACCGTGAAAAACTTGTATTTGTCGTAGGTCAGACTAATTCCGAGTTTTTCTATTGAACCTCGATTGTCAATTCCAGGATAGGCCGCATGGACTTTTGACCGCGAAGGATACATTATGCCGTTCTTTTCCGTCCCGTATTCATGAGTCGTTGCGAAGATGGGCTTGATGTTCAGATTAACGCAATCGTCCAGGACTTCTTCATAAGCGTCAATCGGCACGCCTTCGACCTCGCTTTTCAGGGTCTGGTAACTCTTCTTGTCGATCCAGAACTTGGCGGTCCAGATCGCATCTTCGTGTTCGGGCTTCGGGGTCGCCTCGATCACATAGGCGTCTTTCCCATGGACTCTTTCCTCGTCAATGATCCTGAAGTTGAACCTGCCTTGTTGGTCCTTGGAAAGTACCCGGAGGGGGGCGAAAAGCGCGCTCAGCCCCGAGAATCGCTTCTCGTTTAAGAGCTTGCTCCGATCCGCGTTTTTTTGACCATTCTCCTTTAAGATTATTCTCCGCTCCTCGATAATCCCGGCTTTCTTGACGATTAGATAATCGCACAAAAAATCGTTTCTTACAGTGCGCTTGGGGTCCATTATTTGTATCGCAGCAACATTCTCCATCAAATTTTGGCCGATAACCCTTATTTTCTCAGATTCGGCTTGCGAGGCACCGAAGTACTGCATAAAAACGCCGGGCTTAGCATCTGGAGGGATTTCGAAATACCCGCTTTGTTCGTCTCGTTTACGCCGGGGACCCGACGATACCCAGCCAATATTCTTCAATAAATTGTAGTGCGTTTCTTTAATCCTCTCCTCGCAAATAAAATTCAAAGCCGCACTGACGAGTTTTTGGCAATAATCTCCACTTCCGGCAAGCGCGGCCGGCAATCTTTCCTGGGAAAAAGAATCGGATCCTGCGGGCGGCATTCCGCTCTTCACATTCTCCGGCGCATAAGCGCGGGGGTAGAAGTTATAGCTATACCGAAACGTCGCCGGAACCGGCTTTCCCTCAATAACCAAGGGCTCAAATATCCAGTGTCGAAACGCCTGGACCGCCGCGTAATTAAGATAGGGATGAATCCGCTTTTCGACATCAACACGCTGGACGACCCCCTTTTCGTCGATCGTGATTAGCAAGCCGATTTCACCGCCGACGAGCCGCTTCCTCAGCTCTTCGGGATACAACGGCTGAACCTGAGTGAGGACTTTGGGAGTCGAGATAAGGCGGATCTGCGGCGACTCTTGAGCTTTTTTCGTCTCAGCCCTTCTCTTGCTGGGATCTCCGATCGTCAACATCACCATCATGAAATAGGCCCCGCCGTCGCTTGGCCATTCGATGATCACGGGGTCTGCGATCCCAAGAACAAGATTTTGGTCGGCGATGATTTCCACATCGTTATGAGATTTTGCGTCTTTTTTATTTTTATAGACAACAACGTTAAGGGCGATCTTTTGAGTGGGGAGCATTTTAGGAACGAGTTTTACTCCGTAAAAAACCGATCGGCCCACGATCAGATCGAATGGAAAAGGAGGGGGACGCCTGCCGAGGAGGAAGTTGCCATCCCACTGAATATCGTAAAGACGATTTCCGTCCCACCACTTCTGATGCAAGAAGAGATCTTCGATTGCAGTCAACCCGTAAATATCCAAGAGCGTTTCTATCACCGAGGCCGTCAATTCAATATCCGTGCTTGCTGACTTTTCTTTGAGCGAGGACAATTCCGGGCGAGAAGATGTCGTAAGGACCTCTATTTGTTTTAGGCCGGGCTGATCTTCCGTCCAGACCGCTTGAAAGAGGTGGACTTGGATGAGGATGCGCTCTGCGGCTAGGATCCAGGGCGTCATGAGAAAGAAGCTGATGGCCAGACAAAGGAACCGGGATTTATTTTTCATGCCCCTACTCTTTTAAGTCCGGACAAATCTGGGTCAAACCTACTCATTGCTACCGTCCCCTGCATCCCTTGAATATGTTGCACGCGGCGGTGCGCCCCCCCTTTTTGAAGGCCGGAGGGGAGGTTCGGTTGCTCCGATCTGGACCAGGATCCGGGGAGCAGATCAGATCCCCCGATCGATCACGCCAAAGCTGAGAGCGATCAATTTCGCGGAATTTCTCGTCCGCGAACATGGGCAAATTCGAGCTCTTCCGCTCGACCTTGAAATCGTTGGCGATGATCGATGATTCCCCGCTCGTCTCTTCCTCAGCCTTGAGATAAAGGCGATAGGGGCCGGGTTCGACCTCGGGGATTTCTAGGCGTGCGAGGTAGGCTTTTCCCGATGGCTCGTCCTTTTTCGAGAGGACCGTGAGAGGCACGTCGACGACATTTCCGAACTCCAGGCTCTCGAGAAAAACCGAGATTTTGATCTTGGGCGCCGCAATTTTGGCGACGGCGCACCGAAACGAGGCCCAGATCTCCGTGGGACTCGAAAGCGTCTTCTCCGTGTAAGGAACATACTGACGGGTGTCGAAGCCGACGATTTCAGGGAGCGGACGTGGCTGCGCCTTTCCAGACGCTTTTGGAGTGAAGCCCTTGAGATAGAATGCCCCCCGCTCGGGCTTCCACAGTACGGGAGGAAAGAGCATGATGCCCGAGGGTTTCACCTCGACGACGGAGGTCGAGACTCCCGCGACCGCCGCCGCTCCCGTTTCCAGGTTCCGCATGACGATCCGGCATTTGTAGGCGCCCGGCGGGACGGCCAGGACGGACAACAAGTGCACCCCCGAAGAAGAGACTTTCGTTAAATCCTCCTCGCTCCGGTGGAGCTCGACGATCTCATCCGACGGATTGAAGACTAGGCTGACCACTTCGACCTTTTTCCCCGCGACGTTGCTCAGTTTATCTTTCGGGATCCGGGCGGCGAACACGAGGTTCCCGGCGGGATCCCAGGAGAAAGGCAAGGCCGCCATCTCGAATCGGGCCGGCGTCTGAGACATGGGCTTGTCGGCCAAGGCCAGGTCCACGAGCTGGATCGTTTTCTCGAGGTCGGTGTAATCCGCGAAGGGCTTCGGGTTGAAATAGCCCCACTGAGCGCGGACATCGCAGCCCGGCCGCCGGACACTCACCTGGATTCTGTGATACTTGCCGTCCCAGCTCTCGCTGACGGGGTAGCCGAGGACATAGTACGACCCGGTCAATGTCTGGACTTTTTTGATGAAAGGCTCGTAATTATACATATTGCCCCAATATTGGCCTCCCGTTTCATAAGACGTCTTGGCCAGAGTCCAGGCACCCGTTTCCGAATCGCCGAGCGTGATCCCGCCTGTGTATAAGGCATGGACCGAGATGTTCGACGTGCCCAGCTCCTTCAAAAGGACCTCGTATTTTTTGCCGAGTTCTGAGACAGCAGTAAGCTTGGGATACAACACTGGGTACAGAATCCCCTCGGAGAAAAGCACAAGATGCTTCTGGCCCGGGATGGAACGGAGGGCAATGGCGAGAGCGGTAAGACTATCGATGTACGTTTTTGCCGAAAGGCGCCACATTTCCGCCATGTCTAGTGCGGGCATATCGGGCATGGGTTGAGCAAACTTCGTTTCTGGCCGCGGGTCAGCAAAACCCTCAGCCTTCAACTCTCGTTGATATTTGTCTTCTAGTTCTTCGAACCTTTCGGTCGCATCGCGGAGCCCAATTTTCGCAATGAAGTTACGGACTTTCTGATGATCGGTCGTGAGATAGAGATGAACCTGAAGGCGTTTGAGAAACGAATAAGAGACGACGCCGATTTCGTCTGTGGGCAGAATCCCGGTATCGAGGAAATGTCGAACCGTTTCCCCCATTTTCCGGACGCCGGCGGGATTGTTATAGGCGAAATCGAGGAAAAGGAAAAATTTGCGGTTGAGGAGGCGCGGGGCGGGCAGCGCGGTCGCCGCGATCCGTTCTTCGGGTGGCGTTTCCGCGGACGGGAGGGAGAGAACGTGCTTTTCGAATTCCGTCAGCTTCATCTCCTGGCCGTTGTCGGTGAGGACAAAGTCCTGCTTCCGGAGGTCGGTCACGGGATTTCCCTTCTTATCGGTAACTATGACCTGGATGAGCTTGAGCGTAACTCTGACCTCGTACTGAAGGGGCTTCTGGATTTGGACAGCTTCCTGGGGGGCGCTCGTCAAATTAAGCGGATGCGCGGCGAGGAGGCAAATGACGACATAACATGAGATAAAAACGATCCCTTTTGACTTCGCTATGATTTTCATGATGCGGCGTCCGCTTACGCCCTTTAATTCTTCCTTGGGAAGTCTCATGAATCCCGCTTTTTCCCGGAGCCCTCGGCCGAAGGGCTCTTTTCGCGCAGCTTAAAATCAACCGTCATAAAAAACTCCGATTGAATCGGCTTTCCTTGCCAAATCACGGGCCGATACTTCCACTGTCTGATGGCCTCCACGGAGGACTTGGCCAAATCGGAATGGGGCGAGCCCAAAACGCGAGTCTTTATCACCTTCCCTTCTGTATTCGTATTGACGTACAAGATCACCGTCCCTTGGATGTTCTCTTTTTTGCACTTTTCCGGATAAATGGGCATCACCGGGTATATCGGCTGGGGAAGGATGGCATGGGCTTGCCGCCAATTCAGCTCGCCTTCTCCTTTTGGCTCGATGGCAAGCTGGCCGACCTCGGTCAGGGAGGGCTTCTTGACTTCAAGTGAGAGAAAATAGGAATGGCCGTTGACCGGAAAACCCAGGACGACGGGATCATCGAGGCCTAGCGTCATTTCTGTGTTTAGGATTTTTTCTCCTTCTTCCCGCCCCGTATCCCGGCGCACGTCGATTCTAAGCGAAATGGTTCGGCCGTCGATGGTTTTCGGGTAGAGACGGATCGGGTAAAGATTCCCGTCAAAGAGAATCGCCTCATTCAGGCTTTCTTTTTTGCCGTCCCAGAGGATCTGGCCGGAGCTGATATAATCCACGGTTTTAAGCTTATAGATATTAGCCAGCTCGGTTCTCATCGTGAACGCGGGATCCGGCTCGCCGCCGGGGGTGAGCGAGGGCGTCCGGGAGGGCATGAACAACCGGTCGGAAAAAGAGGTAATAATGACCGGGGTTCCCAGCCGGCTCGGGTCTTCGTTCCTCGCCCCTTTGAAAAACCTCGATTCAATGATGTAGTTTTCCTGGGCGAGAGCCCCAATACGGGCGAGCGAGAGGAGGCCGAGAAAAATCAAAATCGCGAATGGCTTTTTCATTTTAGCTCTCCGAGCTCCTTAGAAGGAGCGATCCAAATGAACGAGGCCATCGGCGTTTGGTAGATATACGCCTTGGCACGCATCCCTCCCAGCTCCGCCGAGATCACCTGGACTCTCGGAATTAAGGCGGCCGGCTCTTTGGACAAAGAAGATTCCGGGCCTAGTATTTTGTGATCAGACTGCCTCAAAAGAAAAAATCCGATTGCCCCGAGAAAGAGAAAAGCCGCGGCTGCGGCGGCCAAGCTCCACCTCCGGGCCCGAAGCTGCCCCGGAGATATTCCCGGACGAAATGTCTCGGGCCGGTTCTCAAGCGAAATAATCTTCGGCCGGATCTGCGGCCACAAATTCGGTGTCTCCCGAATCCAGCCCGGCTTGAAAAAGGCACTCACGGCCTTGCCCTTAAGGTCGATTTCTGCAGCGCAGCTCGGACAGCGCTCAAGATGTCGCCGGATCAGGAAGCTTTTCCATTTTTTGATGGGAATGATTAAGTATAAAATCCTATAAATTTTACACATGGGGATTCCTTTCCAGCCATTTTCTTAATTTTCTTTTGGCGTTGAACACGTAAACCCTTGCCGTGCTCTCCGCGCAATGAAGAACCTCGGCCGTTTCGGCGGCCGTGTATCCATCATTCATGGATAAGGACAGCGCGACGCGTTCTTTGAAGGTGAGTTTCTTCAAGAGCGGCCCGAGAACGGCCGATTCGTCCCTCCGGGGCTCTGTCTCCAGTCCGATTAAATCTCGTGTCATCGACTCTGCCATTCGGGGCCAGTATTTTTTCTCCGTTTTCTCTTTCTTTATCCGGTCCAGGCATCTCTTATAGGCAATCGCATAGAGCCAGTTTTTGAACCCCTTGGCACAATCGAAATTTCGCAAATTCATATACGCGCGGAAAAAAGCCTCCTGGGTCACGTCCTCGGCCTCGGCCCTGTTTCCCAGGACGCTCCAGGCCAGGGAGAGGACCCCGGCTTGGTATTTGTTCACGATCATCTCAAAGGCCTCGCGCTCGCCTGCCAGGCAACGGGCAATGGTTTGGCCGTCATCCGTGGGCCCCATGTTCCCTCTTAATACGAATATGTCCCCTCGGGCGTTTATTCTCGGATTAATAATAAATATAGATTACGCCAGCCTGCGTTTGGGGTCAAACCTACTCGTTACGCAGAATTCTCCAGGGGCGAGTGCGTAAAGAGTAGGTTTGACCCCGATTCTATTTTATTTTGATGTTGCGCTTTTCCAGGCTTACGCCCATGGCTTGGTCCAGCCTGGCCAAGGACAGGATGTAATCGATCTTGGCTTTGACCTCGGCGGACCGGGCATTGGCCAGCTTTTCTTGGAAATCCAGGACGAAATAGTTCGTGGACAGCCCGACCTGGAGCTTTTTGACCTCGGCGTCCATGCTTTTCTCGGCCAACTCCCTGGCCACTCCGTACGCATTGACCCTCTTGGCGTTCGTCTCGATTGTCCGGACGGCGTCGCTCACTTCCAGGATCATCTGCTGCTCGAGGCTTTGGAGCCTGACCTGGTTCTGGTTCAAGTCCATCTGCGCATACGCCAAATCCGCCTTTGTCAAAAGGCTGCTCAGCGGAACGGAAAGCGTCAGCCCAACCGTCCAGTTCTTATAGAGAAGCTTTAGCGCATCGCGCAAGGATCCCGTGGAACTACCCTTTTCCGTGCCGACAATCACGCCGGATAGCGGGTTGTCGCCCTGGTAGAGCAACCGGTCGCCGCTGATCCCCGGACTCCAGTAAGAGAACTGCAAATCCAGAGCCGGAAGCATCTGATTTCGGGCCACGCTCAAGTTGAGCTGCTTGGTCTCGATATTCTTCTGGATGACCTTGAGGTCCGGCCTTCGGTCCATGGCCTGCTTCAAGGACTCTTCCAGGGAAATCCTGACCTCTTTGAAATCAGGCTTATCCTGCGGTACGATCTTTTTCTGCCGGACATCGCCTTCCGCGGCGAGATTGATAAACGACTTGAGCATTTCTTGGGTCCGCGTGATCAGGGCTTCGGCCTGGATCATGTCCGCTTCCCTTTGGGCCACAACGGCCTCGGCGTTCAGGATCTCGATGGGCGCGAGCTTCCCGAATTCCACTTCCTTCTTGTTTTTCGCTAAAAGGTCGCGGCCGAGCAGAAGGGACTGCTGCTTCACATTGTAGTTTTCGACGGCATAGACCAGATTCCAGTAGGCTTCCTGGACCAGATAGACGGTATCGATCAGTGTGTTCTTGAGCTGGCTGTCGGAAATCTCCACGTTGTTTTCGGCCAGGAGGATCTGTTGGCGGCTGACCTTGGGGCCAAAATTCTTGAGCAGCGGCTGGGTGATATCCAGGCGGAGCGTGCTTCCGTAGCGGGGATTGATGAGCTGGAAGGGCTGGTTGGTGTCGGATTTGTAGCTCGAGAGAGATAGGGAAAAATTCCCGCCCGTGGGGACCAACTCGACTATGGACAGGCCGTAATCCGACATTTTGCTGATGTTGGTGCCCGCGCCCTGAATCCACCAATAAGACGGATTTTCCTGGCGCTGGCTGCCGTAGTTCAGCTGAAACTGGGGCAGAAAGATTTCCTTGGCCTTGGTCAGGGAGATATCGGCCAGTTCGGGATTCATGATTTCGATTTTCACGTTGAGGTTGTTCTTGAGGGCCTTGGCAATGCAGTCCTCAAGCGTCAGGTTCAGGACCTGATTGTCCTGGGCCAAGGCCGGGCGAATGAAAATCCCAGCGGCCAATAGCGAGATCAATAAAATTCTTTTCTTCATGTCGCTCCTCCTGGAGTGGAAATTCATTTTTGGTGAAACAGACATTTTATCAAATTGCAGTGCTAAAAATAACTATAAAAAAACAAGCCCATCTCTACATACGAATTCGAAGAACATAAGGTTTCCAAAAATCGTTCTTATAAGGCCGGGCGAGGGACTCACCCCGAGCCTCCGCTTGACTTTCGGGAGCAAGTCGACTATTAGTCAGGAGATGAAAAAAGCTCCGCAAGGCGTGCGGATCATCCTCTTTCTCCTCTTCTCTCTAACACTTGCTTATTTCGTGCAGTTCTATCATCGCGCGACGTCCTTGACGATCCTTCATCACTCCTTCACGCTTCAGCCGGCTGTTGTTTTGGTCTCGGCAGGGCTCGCTTTCTTTCTCCTCGTTAGTCTTTGGACGCTCTTCTCCGCTCTTCTCACAAAATCCTGCTTCCTTCCCTACAAAGAAGCCTTGGCCTTTGACTTCCCCACATTCTGGCCCCTCCTCTTTCTTGCATTCGCGCCTCTTGCTCTCATTCATTACCTGACATCCGACGACCTTCGGACCCGTCTATTTCTCTTTATATTGGCCGTGTTCTTTGCCATTGCCTACCTTAAAGCCGTCCGGATCCTTCACCTGGGCCGGGAAAGACAAACCGCCTGGACGCGGATTTCCCAAAAATTCATGGACCTTACTCTCCCCAAAAAGCTTCTTCTGCTCTTCCTGACGGCCCTGCTGGTCTATAACGCAAGCGCCCTGGTCATGACATCGAAAGGGATAATGTTTTCCGGCGATGAGCCGCATTATCTCCTCATGACCTACAGCCTTCTTCATGACGGGGATTTGGACCTGACGAATAATTATGCCCAGAAGGACTATCAACGATACACGGCTCCTGGGGTCGCTCTCCGCCCCCACACCGTCCCCGGCGTCAAACCCAACAGCCATTATTCCTTTCATTCTCCGGGCGTTTCCTTTCTGATGCTTCCCTTCTATGCCTTGGGCGCGTTGTTCGGAGCGAAGCCCCTTCTCTTTTTCATCCGGCTGGGCATGAGCCTCTTCGGCGCTCTGCTTGGAATCCAGATGTATCTCTTTGCCCGGCAGGAATGGCAGAAGGAAAAGTTGGCGTTAGGGCTGTGGTTTTTATTCAGCTTCACCTCGCCCGTCCTCTTCTACTCGATCCACGTGTATCCGGAAATCATCATCTGCCTCTTTTCGCTCGCTGTCTTCCGACTCCTCCGCTTTTCTCCCGATTTCTCCAGACTGCGGCTCCTGCTCTGCGGATTCCTTCTCTCATCGTTTATCTGGTTCCATGCCCTGAAGTACCTGGCCATCCTGGGACCGCTGTTGCTTTACGGACTCTGGGTTCTCTTCAAAAAGCAGAAGGGCCGTGGCCTTGCCTATTTCCTGGCCTTTCCGGTTTTAATATCCGCCCTCTACCTGGCTTTTCAGTATTCGATTTACGGCTCCTTGAACCCTACGTCTGTATCCTGGCAAGGGGCGATGGACGGGCAGCAAACCTTGAATTTTTTCAAAGAAATATTGACGGGCATCTCGCTCCGCTACCGCTGGGAGACCCTGGCCGGGTATTTTTTGGACCAGAGAGACGGGCTTCTTTTTTACGCGCCCATTTACTTTTTCGCCCTGCTCGGCCTGGTAGAGATGGTCCGAAGAAAAGGGAGGAGTTTTCTTCTCCTTTTGTTGATCACGGCGCCCTACGTCCTCCTTTCAGCTTCGCTTACGCAGAGAACTGGATACGCCCCCCAGGCCAGGCCCTTGGTGGCTGTCATGTGGGGAATGGCCATCTTGCTCGGATATTTTCTGGCCAACAACGCGAAGAAAATATTTTCCTGTTTCTTTAATTTTGCCATCGCTGTGAGCCTGATCTTTGTTTGGGTCCTCCTCCAATACCCGCTGGCGCTTTATCAGGAGACCACTTACGGAACGACGGAACGGGGCGGAGATTTCTTCTACCGCCTCAGCAACCTGCATTTCTCCTTGACGAACTGGCTGCCTTCTTATATCAAGGTTGAAGAATGGCAGTGGCTTCCTAATTTTATCTGGCTGGGGATTCTGGCCGTTTTTCTTGCGGCCTATTTAATTGCCCGCAAGCGCGACTTTTCCCTAAAGTTTTCCCGGCATCTGGTCCTGTCATTCTGCGGCCTGGCCGTCTTTTTCGCCTGGTTCGTCTTCTTTCCCCGAATCGTCCTGTACCCCCCTTCTAAGGCCGCTTTGCCGTCAGGGGACAAGCTCACCTTTTACGGACTCTCCCGGGTCGCCCTGATGCGCGAGCCCGCCAAATTCTCGCTGCTCGAGGACAACCGAGATTATGATTTTTATTTTTCATCGTGGAGAAAATTTCAAGAGCTCAAGGTCGAGTTCGGGTCGCTCGAGGGCGATTACAATCTTCGCCTCCGTTTTTTCGACGAGCCGATGATGGAAAAAAAGACTGCGAAGGAGATCTGCACGGCTGCTTTTGATTCCCCGCCGGCCTACCGCTGGAAAAATCTCAACCTGTATAAAATCTCGATCCACCTGGAAAGGCAATCGGACGTCAATACCGTCCTCAACCCTTATCTGTTCGCGATCCGGCCGGGTCGCTGAACATCGCGAACTTCATCAGCCGTTTTTTATGAAGCTTGAACTTGACCAATGTCTTGAGGATGGACAGCCCGTAAACGATGCTCCGGCCAAGTCCGATCTGCGACGCTTCGGGAAAATAGCGCGTCTCGATCGGAATCTCCCGGATGCGCATCTTGTGAAGAACGCCCTGGGCGATAATCTCGGAATCAAAAACAAAGTCATCGGAAATGGCTGGAAAATTGACAGTCTCCAAATAGCGCCGAGAATAGGCCCGCAGCCCCGAATGGTATTCGGTCAGGTACATATAAAAAGTGGCATTCTCCAGGGCCGTCAGAAAAATGTTCGCCAAGTACTTCCACTTGGGCATGCCGCCTTCCAGCGGATGGCCGCCCAGCATGCGCGACCCGAACACGGCGTCGCACTCTTCGTTCAGGAGAGGCGTGACGAGTTGGGGAATGACCCTGGGGTCATACTGGTGGTCCGGATGGACCATGATCATGATATCGCCGCCCAGCTTCAAGGCTTCGGCGTAGCAGGTCTTCTGGTTTGCGCCGTAGCCCATATTTTTATCATGGATAAAAACGCGTAGGCCCAATGTCTTGGCCAGCGCAACCGTCCCGTCGCTGCTGCAATCATCGACGAGGAGGATCTCATCCACCCAGTCCCGGGGGATATCGTTAAGCGTCCGTTCGAGCGTCTTCTCGGCATTATAGGCGGGCATGACGACGATGACTTTTTTGGTCCGCTTCGGCTTTTCGTTCAAGGAGTCAATCTCGCCATTTTTATGGTTCTTTATTTATATCACAAAAGACGAGTCGTTCTCTATATCCCGTGCTAAAGGAGGACCGATAAGAAAATAATTTCAGATCAAGAGTCTTGGGAAGGGATGAAGCGACCATGAGGGATTTAGCCTAAAAATTCCATCTTTTGAGGGAAGCCTCTCTTGAGGCCGGCGAGAATGTTTGAGCTGGAGCAATAAAATTGGAAACCCCGAATTGTGGACAAGGGCATCATTTTATCGCGATGATCAAAAATGCGAGAAACGCAGCCGCCGAAAAAGAGGGAATTTTTATGGCGTGAAAAATCCCGGTCGGGAGCAAATCCCTTCTCAAGACTCGCTTCTCGAGATAATCTGTCCGAGCCGCGCTTGACAGAGCCCCTAAACTTTACTATTAATCTGCTGGTGAACCAAAAACGCCTCGGCGGATCTTATCTTCTGCTTTTTCTCTGTGCCGCGGGCGCAACCGTTTTTTTTAATTTGGCTATCCAGTCGCGGCGGTTTACGATCCTCGACCACGATTTTTCTTTTTCGCTCTTCCCGTTCTTTTTGCTGTTCGTGATCAGCCTCGCGCTCTTTGCGGCGGTTTGGATTTTCAGCTCACGTTTCGAAGCGAAAAAATTCGGGATCGACCCGCATGAAAGGTTCAAGGAAAGCTCGCTGGCCCTCATTCCGCTACTCGTCCTTCTGCTCTCTCCTCTGCTCACGAAACATTATCTCAGCCGGGGCGACCTTCGGACCCGGCTCATTCTGCTCGCGCTTTTCGTCGTCCTGGCCGTCCTCTATCTGAAGTTTGTCGATTATTCCCGGGTCCTCCGAGGCCAACCGTTTTTCCTAAAAAAATGGCGAATTCGGTTCTGGGGCCTGCCCCTCAAAAACAAGCTCGTCTGGATGTTCCTAGCGGCCTTTCTGATCTATAACGGCTGCACGTTGGTCCTTGTCGTCCAGGGCGTTACTTTTTCCGGCGACGAGCCCAACTACCTCCTCATGTCCCACAGCCTGCTCAAAGACAAAGACATTGACCTGTCCAACAACTTTGCCCACAAGGATTATTTTTATTTTTATGACAAGGAAAAGAATCCCCGTCTAACCCTCGGCATCAACGGCCGCTACGGGAAAGACGGTAAGCTCTATTCCGTCAACCTTCCGGGAGTTTCCGTGCTGATGCTCCCCTGGTACGGGCTGAGCCAGCTTTTTAAAGGAACGTTGCGGACATTTATTTTGAAAGGAAGCCTCTCTCTCTGGGCGGCGCTTTTCGGCCTCCAGGTCTATCTTTTAGCTCGAGAGCGATTAAGGAGAGAAACCCTCTCCTTTGTCCTATGGCTCTTCACCTCGTTCAGCGTGCCGGTTCTTTTCTATGCCATCCATCTCTATCCGGAAATCCCGATCGCCTGCGCTGCGGTTTATATTTTCCGCAAGATCATCTCTCCGGCGCCGCTGTCGTCTGTTCTCGTCTTCTTTCTAGGATTTCTGCTGGCGGCTTTCCCTTGGTTCGGCGTGAAGTATTATGCGATCTTCTGGCCGCTCCTCGCCGTGGCTCTTTTCTATCTAATAAAGCATCACAAGTCCCGGTCCGCCATCTATCTGCTTTGCTTTTTCCCGGCTATCTCAATCATTCTTTTTCATGCCTTCCTCTTCAGACTCTATGGGACGCTTTCGCCCCTGTCCGTCTATGCCGGCATCATGACGCCGGAACAATCCTTGGCCGCCAAAGAGGCCCTGTTCGGCATGCCCCTGCGGGCAAGAATCGACGCGCTCCTAAATTATTTTCTTGACCAGAGAGACGGGCTGCTGCTCTACTCGCCTTTTTACTTGTTCATGTTCCTCGGCCTTGTGGAAATGGTCCGAAAGGCCCGGCGGGAGCTCTTCGCCATGATCATCATCGGACTGCCGTTCATCCTGACCTGGGCCCTTGTCACCAACAGGGCCGGCCGCTGCCCCCAAGGCCGCGTCCTGGCTCCTTTGATCTGGATCGGGGCCGTGCTCATCGGCTACTTCCTGGCGTTCAACCGCAACAAGCTCTTTCAGTTACTTTTCCGGGGCGCCGCTTTTCTCGGCCTAGTTATTGCGGTAATCCTCCTCAGCCATCCGCCGTTCCTTTACCAGCCCACGACCCATGAGTACACCCAGCGCGCCGGCGACCTTTTTATCTTTCTGAGCAATCTCCATATCTTCCTGCCCTCGGCGCTGCCCTCTTTTCTCCAGATGAGTAATACCGGTTATTTGCCAAATTATTGTTGGGCCCTGGCCATCATGGCGTTCGTCGCCTTCTATATCGTTTTGAAAAACAAGAGGTCGGAACCCTTACGGCCGGCATCTCATGCGCTGTTGGCGGGCGTCCTGGTCCTTGCTGCCTCTGCCATGTGGGTCCTTTATCCCCGAAGCGTCCTCTATCCCGTCAGGACATTTACGTACGCCTCACAAAAGACGATCGGCTTTTATCTTTTTCCCTTGGGAAGGGATGTCGTGGCCAAGAACGAGGCCGAGTTCTACCTGCACACGGACCAGCCCCGTCAAATCCTCTTCAGCTCAAGGAGAAAGCTGGAACGAGTGAAGCTCGTCTACGGATCGGAACAGGGTGAGTATGATGTGAAGTTTCAATGGTTCGACCTCCCCCTCATTGAAGGGCGGACGAAGAATGAAAAAAAAGAATGGATCTTCGAGCCGCCAGCCTACTATCCGTTCCGAAACCTGTATTTATACCAAATCAACTTTGCCTTTAAGAAAAAACCAGCTCGGAGCCTCGCCATCAACCCCTATTTTTTGCAGATTGTCCCGCTGAAGGACTAGGCGTAGACGGACCGGGGCGAACGCGGGGATAAGCATCGAGGTCCAAAGACAAGCCCGGCTTCTTCTCACTCTGGAGTTTGTTGAGCGCCAGGGCGCCGACCATGGCCGCATTGTCCGTGCATAATTTCGGGGACGGAATATAAAAATCCTTGCCGTCAGATGCGGCCCATTTTTCAAACTCGGCCCGAAGCCTTCTGTTGCGGGCCACGCCGCCGCAGAGGATCAGGGACTTCGGGTTAAGGCGGTTCGCCGCCCGGGACATATTTTCGAGGAGCGCCCGGACAACGGCGCTCTCGAAGCTTGCTAAAAAATCCTTGAGTCTTGGATGGTCCTTGGAAATGGCGTTTTCCTTGATGATCCTCAAGGCCGCCGTCTTGAGTCCGCTGAAGCTGAAATCGAGGCTGCGGTCGGTCATGCGCGGCAGGGCAAAATCGAATCGAGCCGAGTCTCCGTTCTCGGCCATTTTCTGGATCACCGGCCCTCCCGGATAGCCCAGCTCCAGGAACTTGGCGATTTTATCAAGGGCTTCGCCGGCCGCATCATCCCGCGTCCGGCCGATGAGCTCAAAGCGCAGCTTTTTCTTCAAGAAATAGAGCGACGTGTGCCCGCCGGAAACGATCAGGGCCAAGACGGGAAAGGCTATGACCCTATGCTCAAGAAAAGCGCTTTCGATATGGGCCTGGACATGGTCGATCCCGATCAGAGGCTTTTTAAAATAATAGGCCAGGCCCTTGGCAAAGGACAGGCCGACCAAGAGAGATCCGATGAGGCCCGGCCCTTGAGTCACGGCGTAATAATCGATTTTCTCGAGCGGGACGCCGGCGCCGGTCAGGCTCTCGCGGACGATATAATCGATAGATTTCAAGTGCTGGCGCGAGGCGAGCTCTGGGACCACGCCGCCGTAAGGGGCATGGATTTCGTCCTGAGATAAGACGATGTTGCTCAGGACGTCAAAATCGTCCTTCAGGACTGCCGCCGCCGTCTCATCGCAGGAAGTTTCAATAGCTAAAAGATACATCTTTTTTTTCAGCGTCATTGCGAGGAGCTTTGCGACGGAGCAATCTCACGAGTTTTCGTAGGGGGATTGCCGCGCGTTTTCAGGGGCTCGCCATGACGATTTCATCCAAAATTTGATTTGTCCAAAAGCCCTAAATTCTCTTCAAACGGGGGATAAACGATACCTCGCTCCGTAATGAAAGCCGAAACATACTTAGCCGGCGTGACGTCAAAGGCCGGGTTGCGGGCCTGCGCGTCCGGCACCGTGATCAGCCGGCCGTTAATTTCTTTGACTTCCCGCGCCGGTCTTTCCTCGATCGGAATCCGGCTGCCGTCGGCGAGCGAGAAGTCAAATGTGCTCAAAGGCGCCGCAATATAAAAAGGAATTTTGTTCTCCTTGGCCAGGACGGCCACGGAATAGGTTCCAATCTTGTTGGCCGTGTCGCCGTTGCGGGCGATCCTGTCTGCACCGACGATGGCCAGAGTGATCTCTCTTTTTTGCATGAGCCAGCCGGCCATATTGTCGGTGATGAGACAATAAGGAATTCCGAGCTTCGAAAGCTCCCAGGCTGTGAGCCGCGCCCCTTGGAGAAAAGGCCTCGTCTCATCGACAAAGACCTTGATCTTTTTGCCTTCGTCGAAAGCGGCACGGATGACTCCCACGGCCGTTCCCCAGCCAGCCGTGGCCAACGCACCGGCATTGCAGTGGGTGAGGACCGCATCGCCGTTTTTGATCAAGGATTTGCCGAAAGAGCCGATTTTTTTATTGATTTCAATATCCTCGCGCTCGACGGCAAGCGCTTCTTCGATCAACCGCTGTTGCCGGGTCGGGAGGGGCAGGCTCCGGCTGATTTCATAAACCCGCTGCATCCTTTCCAACGCCCAGAAAAGGTTGCGTGCCGTCGGCCTCGTCGCAGCAAGCCTTTGACAGATCCGCCAGAATTCGTCATCGGCGCTTGATTCGGACAAAACTTTCAGGAAGCCAAGGGCAACGCCGAACGCCGCCGCCACGCCGATGGCCGGAGCGCCGCGGATGACCATTTTTTCTATGGCGTCGGCGACGCTTTCATAATCGCGGCATTCCACGTAAACTTCTTCGCCGGGCAGTCGTCTCTGGTCGATCATGACGACCTTGTTGTCGCGCCATTCGATGGTTGGCAGCATCGCGTGTTTCAGCGATGAGTATAGCGGCAAAACCGGAAAAAGGCAAAAATGTTTATATCCAATTTATCCTATAGACGACTAATTTTTTATAGCCGCCTCCTTCGGATATTTTAATTTTCTAGATTCATTCTGTCTCAAGACCATTTCGGGCTATTCTAAGCGTCTTATGAACAATTAAAGAAGCGTCGGCCGCGCAAGGGAGGGCAATTTTCAGCTGGGGGGGCCAGATCCAAAATCCGAACCCGGCCTTTAATAATAGCCGAAGTCGCTGAAGCGCGGATTAACGGCCTTGCTCAAGGACGACCCGAACGAATAACTGATCCCGATCGAAAGATAGTAACTGAACGTCGTCGATAACTGCTTCAATCGGAGAAAGATCTCTTCCTCCGAGAGAGCGCCCTTGACGAGCGAGAGTTGGTCATGGATCATTTCGAAATCGCCGTTCCAGTAGACAGAGAACCCTTTCCAGATCCGAACCGATACGCTCCCGTAGAGCGCTAGCCGGTTTTTGCTGAAGTCGTGAAGATAATGGGACCCCATGATCGACGCACTGGCCGATCCCCAGGGCTGCGTGATATCGAGGCTCGCCATCAGAGACTGGCTCCACAGCGAGTCGATCATCTTGCCGTAGATCGTCTCTTCGAGATAGTGGTAATACCCCCACCTCAGCCGGTAGAGAATGCACAGTTTCTTCCGCGTTGCTTCCGCATAGGGAAAAACATCAAATTCGAGGGCGGGGGCGATGCCGACCGTGTAATCTTCGTTGCTGTAGGTCGACGACGACGCCGTCACCCAGCCGCCCACGGACCAGTGAGGGTTGATGCTCCGGACGATGAGCGAGCTGAACCGCGAGCTTTTCGTCGTTGTGTCGATGTGCTCATCAAGAATGGTGAAACGGCTCTTGTAAATGCTCCTGTTATAGGAGATGTTGATTTTGAGATCCTCGGTCACCCGGTTGATCGAGAACCCTCCGCGAAAACTGCTCGATTTGTATGTCTCTTCCCCGGACATCGAGCCGCCGGAACTGAGCCCAAAGATCCAACCCTTCCAGGGATCCTTCATCGGCAGCGGAGCGGTCTTCTCTTTGAAGGAAATCGAAAGCATATCCTCGATGGGCGTCCGGCTGGCGAACGGCATCAAGCCCTTTTTCAAGATGCGGACATATCCCGCCCGGTACTCGTCGTAGGTGGCCAGGCGGTCAGCGAAATAGGTGAGTATGAAATGGATGTCCTTGTATTTTCCCAAGCCGATGAACTCGATCTGGTATTCCGTTCCTGCCTCGGAGCTTTGGGTCGTCGTCAGAATATGGATGTCGGCGCTTTTCTGGTCCCAGACGTAGTTGACGAAGGGAATTTCGGTGCGAACGTAATCCGAACCGACGCCGCTTCCGTCCAGGAAGATGCGGGGCGCGCCGTTCCGCCAGTCATTTTTTTCCGCGGGCTGCGTTTGTCCAAAAACCGGGACGACACAGAGTGCAGTCACTGTGAGAATAATCATAAGGATCGAGACGCCTTTTGCTGTATGAAACATGGTCACTCCAGAAGTCAATTTGGAGGGGAAGACCCCTTCCAACGGGCGCCGGGAAGACCCGGCCGCCCTGCCTCCCCTTCTTGGGCGGGGCATGAAACCCCGCCCTGCGACCAAGGGGGCGACTCCCCCTTGGAACCCTCTCGAGCGGTTCCCCGTGGCAAGCCACGGGGCAAATGAACCGCTCGTGAAGGTATTATTCACCAATATATACTCCGAAAATCCAAAAAACGTTATGGCACGAATGGTATTCTCTTCCGCGGATCGCCGTCAAGGACAAGCGAGTATTCAGAATTTGACTTCGCCACTCAAGCGTCTATAAAATGAAGCTCGGGCGCAGCCATTAGAGATGTTTCTCTCGGTCCTCCGCGGGCAAACATGAATATGGACGTATTATCTTGGATCAACCTTCCCCTCGAAAAGGCCCTGGAAAATCTGAGCTCCAACTCCCAGGGACTGTCCGCAGAAGACGCCGCGGCGCGGCTTAAAACATACGGACCGAACCGGCTCAGGCCTAAAAAGAAAACAGGAATCCTTCTGCTTTTCCTGGCTCAGTTCAAAAGCCCGATCATCCTCATCCTTCTTTTTGCGGGGGTCCTATCTTTTTTTCTGCATGATCCGACCGACGGTGTGATCATCCTGGTCATCATCATCTTTAGCGGATTTTTAGGATTCTGGCAGGAAAAGGGCGCGGTACAGACCGTGGAGAAGCTCCTGGCCGCCATCGAGGTTAAATCCGAGGTCCTCAGGGACGGAAAGCTCATGGACCTCGCTGTGGCGGAGATCGTCCCCGGTGACATCATCCTCCTCCGGGCCGGGGATGTTATCCCGGCCGACGGCCTGATTCTCGAATCCAAGGACCTATTTGTGGACGAGGCGATGCTGACCGGAGAGACCTTTCCTGTCGAAAAGAGCGCGGGGATCGTGCCCCCGGGGACTCCCCTGGCCCGAGCGACCAACGCCCTGTTCATGGGAACGCATGTCATCAGCGGAACGGGCAAGGCTCTTGTCATCGCCACGGGCCGATCAACCGAAATGGGCAAGATCTCGGACCGCTTGAAGCTCAGGCCCCCCGAGACGGAGTTCGAACGCGGCATCCGGCGCTTCGGCTACCTGCTGCTGGAGATTACGCTCGTTCTTGTCCTGGCTATTTTTGCGGTCAACGTCTTCTTCGCCCGGCCCGTCCTTGATTCCTTCCTTTTCGCCATGGCCCTGGCCGTGGGGCTGACGCCGCAGCTTCTCCCCGCGATCATCAGCATCAACCTGGCTCACGGCGCCAATCAGATGGCGCGGGAAAAGGTGATCGTCAAACGGCTGGCCTCGATCGAAAACTTCGGAAGCATGAACGTCCTCTGCTCGGATAAAACGGGGACGTTGACGGAAGGCGTCGTCAAGGTTCAGGCCGCCCTGGATGCAAAGGGGATCGACAACGAGAAGGTTTTGTTTTATGCCTACCTCAATTCCTTTTATGAATCGGGCTTTGCCAATCCCATCGATGAGTCCATTCGAAAGGGCCGCTCGTTCGACCTCTCCTCGAGCCGGAAACTGGACGAGGTGCCCTTTGATTTCATCCGTAGGCGGCTCAGCATTCTGGTTGCGCTCGAGGAAAAACCCGTCCTGATCACCAAGGGCGCCTTGCTGAATGTTCTAAGCGCATGCTCCTCTGCCGAGACAAGCGAAGGAGGGGTCATCCCCCTCGCCGAAGCTCGAAATGACATCGAAGGGCTGTACCTGGAGCTCAGCGGCAGGGGTTTACGGACGCTCGGTGTGGCCTACCGCATCATGCGGGGCCAAACCACGGTCACAAAAATCGACGAAAAGGATATGACCTTCTTGGGGCTTCTGGCATTCGCCGACCCCATCAAACCCGGGATCATCGCGACGGTCGAGGAACTCAAGAAATCCGGCATTACTTTCAAGATCATCACGGGAGACAACGAGCTTGTCGCCGCGGATGTCACCCGCCAGGTCGGCCTGTTGAAATCGAGGATCCTAACCGGCCCTCAGATCCGTCAGATGAGCGATTCGGCTCTCATCAATCAGGTCGGCCAGACCGATGTCTTTGCCGAAATCGAGCCCAATCAAAAGGAGCGCATCATCCTGGCTCTACAAAAAAGCGGAAATGTCGTCGGCTATTTAGGCGACGGCATCAATGATGCGCCGGCCCTCCATGCCGCCGATGTCGGGATCTCCGTGGACTCGGCCGTGGACGTCGCCAAAGAGGCGGCCGACATCGTGCTCCTTGAAAAAGACCTGGATGTACTGGTCCGGGGCGTCCAGAACGGCAGGCGGACGTTTGCCAACACGCTGAAATATGTCTTCATGGCGACAAGCGCGAATTTCGGCAACATGTTCAGCATGGCGGGTGCGTCGCTCTTCCTCCCGTTCCTTCCACTCCTTCCCAAGCAGATCCTCCTGACGAACCTGCTGACGGACTTTCCGGAGATGAGCATCGCCGGCGACCGTGTGGACCGCGAAATGCTCACGCAGCCAAGGCGGTGGAATATCAGGTTTATCCGCAATTTCATGTTGACTTTCGGCCCTCTCAGCTCCATCTTTGACTTCTTAACATTCGGGGTTTTGCTCCTCCTGCTCCACGCCGGGCAGGACGAGTTCCGGACGGGATGGTTCATGGAGTCGGTGATCTCGGCGTCGATTATCGTCCTCGTCGTCCGGACACGCCGGCCGTTCATCCGGAGCCGTCCGGGAAAATATCTCCTGTTGTCCACGCTTATTATCGCCGGTATCACGCTGGTCCTCCCCTATCTGCCGGTCGCGGTGGCCTTTGGATTTCGGCCCGTCCCAGCTTCCTTTTTCCCGGCCCTGGGGGCTATTTTAGTCCTTTATATCTTGAGCGCCGAGATGGCCAAGAGAATATTTTATCGGCGGGTAAAATTTTAGGATGAATGTCAAACGCCAAAAGCTCAAGCGCCGGATCCTCCGCGTAGGTCTTGCCCTGCTCGCACTCATTTCTTTTTATTATCTCATGGCCTATGCGATTTTGCCGGCCTACTGGAAGCATTACGAACACAATCCGGGCTTGGAGAGAGCGCCAAAAACCACAGTTAAGTCCTGGGGTAAGGCGGGTGATCCACTCAACGTAGCCCTGGTCGGAACAGAGGAAGAAATCATCCGGGCCATGATACGTGCGGGTTGGCAGCCGGCGACACGAAGGACTCTGCGCGCCGGGCTGAGGATCGCGGAAAGCGAACTCCTGAAGCGCCCCTACCCCAATGCCCCCGTCAGCAATCTTTATGTCTGGGGCCGCAGGCAGGACCTGGCTTTTGAACAGGTTATAAGCAAGGGTCCCAGGAAACGCCATCATGTCCGATTCTGGCGTTCCCAGCAACTTTCCGAAGAAGGCAAACTCCTTTGGCTTGGCGCCGCGACATTTGACCGCAGCGTAGGCTTGAGCCGCCTGACATGGGAAATTACGCATCATATCGCTCCCGATGTGGATACCGAGAGGGACAAACTGATGGCGGACCTTCAGAAAGCTGGCCAGTTGGTCAAGCTCTATCAAGTAACCAGCGTCGGGGCCACGGTCAGGGCAACCAACGGAGAGGGGGACTGGTATTACACCGATGGAGAATTGGCCGTCGGAGTGCTTTCTACCGGCAATGCTGTCCAGGCGGCGCCGCCCGAAGAGTTGGCCAGCCCACAGAAAATCAAGGCCAAGAATTCAATCTGGAAAAGACTGCAAGGTTTGTTCAAATTCTTCGAGAAATTCTGAACGCTAAAATAAAGCTTGACATTTTACATATTATATGTATAATATGTTTATCATATTTTACATTTAAAATGGCAGAAGAAAAGATCGTCACCGCGACAGATGCCGTTCGAAAATTTTCTGAGCTATTGAATTTCGTCAGATATAAGGGGGAAAATTTCACGATAGTCAGGGGAGGAAAGCCTGTCGCTTCCCTCCGCCCCCTGGAATTGGCTACGGAATCCAGAACCGTTGAGAAATCTGAAACCAGGTTTCTTGAGGAACTTAAAAAGCTATTGAAGAGCCTTCCTAAGCTCGGCGCCGATGCCGAAAATTTCGAACGCGACGTCAAAAAAGTACTGCAATTCCAACCCTCCCTTCCAAAGAAGAGTCCATGGGAGTAATTTTAGACACCAGTATCCTTGCCGGCCTGGAGAGGACCTCCTCGAGCATAGAAAAATTCATCAAAGGAAGGGAAAACGAGCCTTTCGGGATCAGCATGATCACCGTCTCGGAGCTCCTGCACTCGGTCCACAGGGCGGATTCAGAAGCAAAACGCCAGCAGAGGGAGACATTTGTCGAAAGGATCATCGAGCTCTTTCCCGTTTACCCATTCGACTCGAACGCATCACGGGTCTATGCCAGGATTTGGGCCCAGCTCATCAAGAAAGGAATTGTGGTCGGCGCTCATGACCTCATGATCGCCTCGACCTGCTTATCGCTCGGATTCTCCGTCCTCACGGCCGAAATCCGGGATTACAGAAAGATCGAGGGCCTCAAGATCGAAGAATTCCCGGCTTGACCCTCTTTCTTTAATTACAGCTCGACTAGGCCGGCCAGCTTCAGGATTTGGAGATAGTTCATGATGCCCTGCACGGTCGATCTTCTCTGGGACTGGGCGTCGAGCAATTTCTGGATGTCCAAAACACTGTGCTTTCCATTTACGAGAAGCTGAAGTTCATTGGTATTCGAAACTTCGCCAGCATAGGGATATTTGGCTTTTTCGGCAGTAGGAATCCCATCGATATATTTTCTATATCCCTGATAGCCTTCCGCGGTCACCTTGCCCGTCTGCCTGGGGACGATTTTGGCGGCCTTTTTCTCGAGGTCCGTCACAGCGATCAAAACGGGTTTTTGGCCGAGATTGCGGGCCACGGCCTCCATGTGGGCCTGCAGTGCCGCCAGCTCGGCATTCCCCACGGCATCCACTGTCTTCTTCATCTGGGCAATATAATTTCCGACCGCCGGCTTGTTCGTCGCCAGCTCGAGAATCGAATCGAGCGTGTCCTTTTCATTGATGACAACGCCTTCCACACCATTCCGCGCCGATTTGTAAGCAACCTCAAGGGTATCGGCTTTCGCGCCGTTCAGCGTTTCGAGGGCCACGACGGATTGATGCCCTAGGCGCCGCGTAGCATTGCTGGCTGTCTCGGCCGCGATCTTGATGGCCATGCTATCGTCGGCGTTGGCGATCGTGTAGGCGCCGGCCGCGCCGATCGCCGCCACCCGCTTCAGCTGGGTCGCGTCGGACTTATCGGGCAGATCCCCCGAAGTGTGATACCACCGGTCCGGCCAGGCGATCATCATAACGCCGGGGACCTGGACGCCCCAATCGTTGAAGACTTCGTGGTCCGAAGCTCCGTAATGGGTTTCGATGGAATAGTAAAACGGCTCGTCCGCGCCGAAGGGGGCCACGACCCGGACCGGAACTTTATTGAACCCACTCCGGTTCTGGATGCGCTCCCGGTTTCCCTCGCCCACATACCGGTAAAAGTTTTCCATGACATCGTTGATGTAGTGGGGGTTGCCGTACGTGGTCCGCATCAAGCACATGAAAGCCTGGTTCTTGCTAAGCCACTCGCCGACCATGTCCATATTGATGTTGCACAGGGTCTTATCCATGATCGCCTTGTTGGCCTTGACCCAGAGGCTCGTCCCCGAGAACTCCGGCCCCCACAGGAAGCGGATCGTCCGCTTCGGTTTGGGCAGCCGTCCTTCCTGGATGAGCGTGTTCAGGACTCGGGCGACTTCCAGGATTCCCGCGCTTCCCGAGGTATTGTCGTTGGCCCCGAACTTCGTGATCCCCTCGAAAAGGTGGGCGGAGAAAATGATCTCGCCGGCATTGGGGTCCGACCCGGGGATATAAGCGACGACGTTTTCCATCTTATATTTTTCTTGCTTGGATTCGACCTGAGCGTGAGCGGTGATTTTTTCACCGGCCATCAGCCTCTGCTTGAGGATGTCGCCTTCGCGGACGGGAAGTTGGAAACCGAACTTGGGTTTCGGCGGAGGCGGAGGAGGTGTTTGCTGCGGAGCGGCCGGTTGCTGCCCCGGACCTCCCCGCTGGCCGCCCCGAAAACCTCCGACACCGGCCCAGGGCATCTGGAGCGGATCGAAATAGGGGCGCGACATGGCGATCCCGATGACCCCCAAGGCGCCCTTTTGAAGACAGGCCACGCTGTGAACAGATCCGATGCTTCCTTCCGTCACGACGATCTTGCCTTCGACCTTGGCCGCATCGATTTCTGCGGGCGTTCCACGCCCCACCCAGACCAGCTCGCCCGTAGCGTCCGTCGGCGAGCTGCCGGAAGCGAGCATCGGAACCATATCTCTCATGGACGCCAATTTCTGGTGGCGCGGCGTGACTTCCCACAGCTCGCCCTTGATCCCGTCCCAGATTTCGCCGCCGGGAAAGGCAACCATCTCCACGCCCGCCAGTCCGTATTGTTTCAGCCTCTTCATGATGGTCTGGGTTTCCAAAAACGGCCCTGCGTATTCCTCAGACTGCCGGTCGCGGTTATAGCCATTGATATCGATGATCGTATCCAAGGCCGTCTCGCCCGAGGCCTCGCCGACGATCTCATCGATCTGCTCCTTGGGCAGCAGCGTCCAGTATAGCCAGGGCGTGTACTGGGCGGCGGCAATTCCAATGATGAGGGCAAGGCCCGCCATGAGAATAAAAACGCGTCGCTTCTTCATCTTCTTCTCCCTCCTAAGAGATTATTCCCAAAAAAGGTCGGGTTTATTATCTGCGGCATCCGGCCGTTTTTTTAGGGCTTGTGCAAAAAATAGAACCATCGCCATTTTTTCATTGGTCGGCGAACGGCTGCTCGATCGAGACGGCCTCCAGGCCGCCCAGAAGACGGGCGCCGTCCTTCGTGACGACCATGCAGTCTTCGGTCCGAACTCCGAATTCTCCGTAGATGTATATTCCCGGCTCATTGCTGAAGGTCATGCCGGGTTCGAGCTTCAGGGTATTGCCCTTCACCAGGTAAGGATATTCATGTCCTTCGAGGCCGATGCCGTGGCCCACCCTGTGGGCGAAATATTTGTAGCCTGGGCCGTAGCCGGCATCCTCGACGACCTTTCGGGCGGCGGCATCCACCTCTTCGCATTTGACCCCGGGACGCGCCGCCTTCAGCGCCGCAGCCTGCGCTTTTTTGACGATGTCCCAGACAGCGCGCTGTTTATCCGAGGGCTTGCCGAAAACGACGGTCCGCGTGACGTCGGACCGATAGCCTTGGATGCCGCAACCGCCGTCGACGACAATCGCATCGCCCTCTTGGAGCGCCCGCGGGAATCTTGAGCCGTGGGGAAAGGCCGTGACCGGGCCGAACTGCGGCCCGCCGCTCCCGCTCGCCCCCATCTGGGAATGTGCGGCGCTGATGAGCCCGGATAAATCCCTCTGGCTCATGCCTTCCCGGAGCTGTTTGAACGCTTCCCGGTAGGCCAGCTTGGTGATTTTATTAGCCAGGTCCATGTAGGCGATTTCTTTCTCCGTTTTCGTGCCCCGACACTTTTCTGTGATCATTGCGCCATCCACGAGCTCGAGTCCGGGCGCATCCTGACGGATGCCGAAATAAACGAAGGCGCTGGTGGAAGGTCCTATGCCGAGGCGCCCGGTTCCGGCGCCGATGTCTTTCATAATACCCGCAATAAGCTTATACGGACTCTCATGCTCTTCCCAGACGCGGATCTGCTGGCCGGGAGGGATAAGCTCCTTGGCCCGTTCCAGCTCGAAAGCCGGGCAGATCCAGATTGTGCTTCCCTGGCGGTTGATCAGCGCGCCAAACGTCCGCTCGCTGGTTCCCCAACCGACCGTTGTGAAATAGATAAGGTTTGTGCTGCCGGTCAAAAACAGCCCATCCATTTTGTTGGAGGCCATCAATCCCCTGGCTTTCTCCAGCCGCGCTTCGTAATCTTCAGGCCCTAAAGGTTTGACCCCGGCCGTCAGGTTTTCGAGCTTCGCAGACGTCACGCCGGCCGCCTGGGAAAAAACATTTTTCACGAAGCCCAATGATGCGAGGGAAACGCCCCCGACCTTCAAAAAATCCCGGCGAGATGTCATGGCTAGACTCCTTTAAAGATGGGGTGGGATGGATCGACGAGGAAAGAAACCATCACAGAGGAATGCTTTTTGAACAAGGGTTAAAGGTATATCACCAGCAAAACTTGATGTCAATTACATCAACGGGCCGCAAGCGGCGGCCGGGATTGACTTTTCTATCCGACTCAAGTACCTTGTATGTGATTCAATTCAGACCCTACGTCCATTTGAAGCAACCCTTCGAAGGAGGCATAGATGCGTTTAGGACCACTCGGATTGCCAGAGCTGCTTATCATCGTCTTGCTCATCGTTATCATTTTTGGCGCCCGGAGGCTCCCTGAGCTCGGAAAATCCCTGGGAGAAGGAATCAAGAACTTTAAAAGCTCCATCAGCGGCAAAGATAAAGATAAAGACAACCCTCCCGATAAGTCCCAACCTTCCCCCAAGGGCTGATGAAACGGACGATTGAGAAGCTCGCCCAAGAGCGCAGAGATAAAGAACAACGGTTTTCCAAAAAACTTGAAGAGTACCAGGAAGACCGCCAGTCCCTCGAGCATCTCGAAGAACGCCTCAAAACCTTAACTTTCCCCGCCCTTTCTAAAAAAAGGGATATTTTCGCTCCCAAAGCCAAACCCTCTTCCCCGGAATGGGAAGAACTCCGGGACGTTCTGGCGCAGACGATCGGCCGGACAAAAAAGATGACCTCCTCCTTCATGGACATTCTGAAGCTCCACGACGCCCTGACCGACGCCAAGGACAAAGAATGGGACGCCCTGGGCAGTAATCACGTCGGGATGATCTTCAAGAGCATGGAATGGCGGGTGGATAAGCTTTCGGCGGAATACGCGGACGTCAAAATCCTGATGAAAAAATTTTTGGCGCTCAAGGAGCAGTTGAACAAATTGACGGCGATCCTGGAAGAGAAGAAGATGCCCTCGCCCGCTCAAGTGGGGCAGGTCGTGGAGGCCATCGAAGACGCGCGGTATACCGGTTTCGAAAATAGGTTCCGCGGCGACGAGGGGGAAATCGAAAAACAGCAGGAGCGCTATATCCCCTATTTTCGGAAGGGCGGAAAAGTCCTGGACCTGGGCTGCGGACGCGGCGAGTTTCTTGATCTCCTCCAGAAAAACGGGATCGAGGGCGCCGGCATCGACGGCAACAGCCAGATGGTCGATCGGTGCATCGACAAGGGCTTGGACTGCCGGAAAGGAGACATCCTGGAGCTCCTCGCGGACCGGCCGGACGCTTCCCTCGACGGCATCTTTTCTTCCCAGGTCATCGAACACCTGGCGCCGGCCTACCTGAGGAGGCTCGTCGACCTCTGCTATTTCAAGCTCGCCCCTTCGGGAGTCCTGGTTCTCGAGACCATCAATCCCACCTCCGTGTTCGCGCTCGTCCAGATATATTACTTGGACCTTTCCCATCAAAGGCCCGTCCATCCTCAGACGCTTAAATTCCTGATGGAAAGCGCCGGCTTCGAACAGGTCCAGATTCAGTATTCCGCCGAGCTCGACGCCGACAAGCTGCAAAATCTGCCCGGAGCCGACGAGACGAGCAGCATCCTCAACCGGAATATCGACCGGCTCAACCAACTTCTCTATGCAGCGCCAAATTATGCCGCCATCGGAAAGAAGGTGTGACCGTGCCCAACTACGCGGGCTTCGACCTCGGAGGAACCCAGCTCAAGTACGGGCTCACCGATGAATCGGGAAAGATTCTTTTCAAGGACAAGGCGCCGACGCCGCCCAGCATCCGCGGGCTGATGGACCTCCTGGCATCGCTCTGGAATGACCTCCAAAAAAGGGCGCCGCAAAAAATCGAGGCCGCGGGGTTTGGCATACCCGGCATTTACAGTCTCAAGGAAAAGAAAATCTTCCAATCGCCCAACTACGCCGACCTGGACAACTTCGACCTCTCTCCGGCCATCGCCAAGTTCATCCGCGTCCCTTTCTGGGTCGATAACGATGCCAACATGGCGGCCTTCGGCGAATGGGCCTGCGGCGCGGGCCGGGGCGTTTCCAGCATGATCCTGCTCACGATCGGGACCGGCATCGGCGGCGGCATCATCCTCGGAGGCAAGCTGTGGCAGGGAAGCTGCGGCTACGCCGGAGAAATCGGGCATATCGTCGTCAACCCCGGCGGCATCCGGTGCAAATGCGGCATCCAGGGCTGTCTCGAAACCGAAGCCTCTGCGCCGGCCATCGTTAGAAAATATGTCAGCCTCCGCAAGAGAAACGAAGGTTTCACGGCGGAGGACATTTATTATCGGGCCAAGGGAGGGGAAGCAGCCGCCCGCCAGGCCTTTGCTCAGGCTGGAACCTATTTGGGGATAGGCTTGGGTATGCTCATCAACCTGCTCAACCCGGAGAAAATCCTGCTGGGCGGCGGGGTGATGACCACGGGCGAATACCTTCTCGCGCCGGCCGTGGAGGAAACCCGTCGCAGGTCCTACAAGGCCACTTTTAGCTGCTGCGCAATCGAAAAAGCCAGCCTGGGGAATGATGCCGGGCTGATCGGCGCTGCGTCCTGGGCCAAATCCAACTTGAAGTGAAGCCTTTATTTGAATTCCAGGATTTTTTTCGAGGTCTCGTTGCCCGTTTTGTTGGTCAGGCTGATCGACAACATGCTTTTGCCTTGATGAAGCCGCTCGAGGGCCTGGTCGCCGGCAACCGAAAAAGGGATATCGATAATATAGCTGTCTCGCCCTTTTTCCCTCAGCTCGGCTTCGTTGAGCTCCAAATCATACGAGCTCTGGCTCTCCCAGATGAGGAGTTTTTTCGAGTCTCTAAGCTCCAGCTTGACCTCTAGCGCCGCGCTCATTTTTTCCCCTTTGGCTTTAAACCAGATCCGGCCGTAAGGAATGTCCAGGACGACCGTTCCCTCGGTCTTTTGTGGGTCCTGGGACGTGAATTTCAAGCGGACATTGAAATCAAAATCAGCCAGGCGCTTCTCTTCGCCAAATGTCTTCTGGGCTCCTTCTAGAGCGATGCTGAGGAGGTTGAGATCCAGGAGAGCGGTGAGGTCGTATGTCACCAGCTTGTAGCTTCCGGTGCAGGAGGGGTCGGAAAAAACCACAGGAAAATTCCCATAGTACCAGACCTCACCGCATCTTGAATAAGAATCCTGGCCCATGGGCTGGGTGATCCGATCCCGGGGCGGGCCGAACAGGATGTAGATTCTCCCTCGATCCGTCAGCCAGCCGGGAGTCCCCTCGCCCATAAAGAACTTATTGGCCCGCTCGATGCGGTTGAAATATTCGATCTGGAACGCGTTCTCCTTGGCGGTCGGGTCAGGGTTGCGGCGCTGCCAAAACTCCTCGATGAACTTCGGTTTCTCGGAATCCGGAAGTTCCAGGAAGATCCTTCGCTCATCCCCTGTGATGATATACCGCACCTTGGAAATAAAATCGGCGTATTCCGGGGCGAGCTTCCGCTCCAGGTTATAGAGCTTGCAGGAGACGGACAGCGCGACCGCCGCCAAGAGCCCTGCCAACATTATCTTAAAAACAGCTTTGTTCATTTTTTCTCTTTCAAGGCCTGTACGGTCTTCCGGATTTGAGGCTGGTCGGGGCTGATCTCGAGGGACTTCTCCCAGGCGGCCAGGGCTTCTTTGGTTCTGCCGAGCCCGAGATAGCATTCCCCGATGGCGTTGAGCAGGTTGGTATTGATGCCAAAATGAGTGACGGCCCGGTCATAGATCTCTGCGGCCTTGGCGAATTCATTCAGCTTTTGATGGGCCTGGCCAGCGAGGAAAAAGATCTCGTATTTCGGAGATTTTGTCTGTTTTAAGAAAGAGACAAGCACGGGCTCGACTTTGCCGTACTCCGCCAGGGCCATATGGGCCTGGGCCAGGCTGAGAGCGATCTCTGGGGAATCCGATTTCCTCTGGAATGCCTTTTCCAAGTGTGCCTTGGCCTCTTCCGCCCGGCCGGAATTCAATAACTGAGTTCCAATGAGATGGTCATAGAGCGGATCGCCCGGCTCCGGCATGAGCTTGGAATAAAACCAGGGACGGGGGATGGCAGCCTGGGGTGTCACATCGAATTCTTCCGATTGGGAAGCGATCTCTTTTCCCTGGGCCAGAACGGCCATTCTGACCTTGTAATGCGCCGGGGCGAATTCGGCGAGCGAAAATTCTTCGAGACAATTCGGCCAATCAGGATAATCGGCGAGCGGACGCGATTTCTGATAAGCGACTTGGGCCTCCTTTAGAAATGTGTATTGGACAACGCCCTTGGCCCGCTCGTCGGGACTGAGCCCGAGGATTTGAAAAGCCACGGCCAGCAGCTCCTTTTTTGTAAAGACCCGGTTCGGCTGACAGTAAATCTGATAAGGGCCGAATTGGAAGGGCTTGAGTCTTGTCTTGCTGCTATCCACACGCGCGGTCCGATACCCCAGGACCGGCAAAGTCATTTGCCTGGTCGGGGATTCCTCGGGAATGACCAAAGTCTGTTCGAGCGTGGTAAATTCCTTGGAAACCTCATTCTTGACAAGGATCGAGAGCTTGTAGGTGCCCGGGATGAGGGGAAACAAGTCATGGAGGTCGAAGGGTTGGACATTCGCCAGCTTGATCTGGGCCTCATCCATATTCACGGTAAAGTCCTTATCAAACTGATATATCTGCTTTCCCTCGAACGAAGTAACGGTGCCGTTGAGTTTGAGGGTCGTGTAATACTTGTTTTCATACGCATCGACGGACAGCCTCTTGAGCTCTATCGCATAATGAACGAAATACAAGCCTGAACGATCCCTGGCGACCCTGATCAGGGAATCATTGTCCAGGTAGTTGGCGCTGTATTCGACCTCGATAATATCTTTGTACTGGAGAAACTTCTGGGCATACTTTTCCTCGACTTGATTCCTGGGCAAGTTCTCGACCTTGTTGATGAGGATGTCCGAGGCCAGCGTTGGACGACCCAGGCCGGTCTCCCATTCGCCCGGAATGAGAGAGAGGGAGACATCGGCCAGGCCCGGCTCGATTTCTCTCAGGCTCTCATAAGCCTTCCTGTAATCGACGGGATCGCCGAAATAACTTGTCAAAAGGGCCTGCGGGCCGTCCCTGGCCGGGCTGTAAATCTTATAGTCGCCCTGCCCTCCTTCCTGAAAAAAGACGAGGTGGAACCCGGGCGGAAGGCCGAACTTGGCTTTGTCCTGGTAAAACCAGACCTCCGAGGCGTGGATTCCCGTTTTCCCTTCATATCTCTGAACATCGTTCGGCTCGCCCAGGATGATGTAAATCCGGCCGCGGTCCGTCCTCCAGCCCGGCATGGGCGCGGACCGGCCGAAAAAGTGATTGGCATAGTTGATCCGGCGGTAATGTTCGGTCCTGAACTCATTTTCCGGTGTGTTGGGGTTCGGGTCCCTGTGCTTCCAGAACGCTTCCATAAAGAGGTCCCGCTCCCTGTCTGTTTGGAGCTTCAAGAAAACCTCCCGTTCGATGGGAGTGATGATATAGACGACTTCCTCGTCCAGCCATTTTCTGTAGGGCTCCGGAAGTTTTGTTTTCTGAGGGGATAGGCTCTCGCCAACCAGGCAAGAGACCAAGACTAATAGGACAGCGACGAGAGTGCGCGATTTCAAGACTGGGCTCCTTGCTAGAATTTTCCTTATTTGGTCAGAGAAGACGCTTTTGCATAATACAGGTTGACGAATTTTTCCTGGACTTTGAAGGACCAGTGGATGTCCCGAATGAAATTCACGGCCTTTTGCCGATCGTTCATCCCGATCAAGCGGACCAGCTCGGCGTGCTCACCGATGGACGCCTGTTCCCATTCCTTGACAAAGCCCTTCTGGCGGGGAAAATCGTAGAGGCGCTTTTTCAGGGTATTCACGATCTTTTTAAGATTCTCGTTACCGCTGAGGTTGAGGAAAACGCTATGAAAAATCAAATTTTTCTCGTAGTAAAGGTCAAAATTATCGCTGTCGATAGCGTCCTTCATTTCGGCATTCAGCTTCTCCAGGTATTGGATGTCGGTTTCCTTTAAGTTGTCCAGGGCAGAGAGAAGGGCGGCGCTCTCTAAGGCGCCGATGATCTCATAATAATTCTTGATGTCCTGAATGGTCAGGACATTGACAACGACTTTCCGGCGGGGCAGGATCGAAACGAAGCCCTCCATTTCCAGCTGGAGAAGCGCATCCCGCAGGGGCGTCTTGCTGACCCCCAGCTTTTTGGATGTCTCTTCCATATCGATTACGGACCCCGGCAGGATAGCCCCGATGCGCATCTGTTCCCTGAGATATTCATAAACCTGCTCTTTCAGTGACTTGATATTAAGGACCGGTTTGTTTTCCACGGGCTGACGACCTCCTCCCTATGACATATACCGGATTTAGAATATGAGATATGAGGGGTGAAGTCAATGTCCAGAGAGCCCGTCCCTTTCTCGATTTTGTCAAATGTGCAGCTTTGACCCCCTTCCTCGGGATATGTTATAAGAATAAGTTAAAGGAGCAACCCTTTGATCGAACTTCGGCACGTTTCCAAAAGCTACAATAAAGGCAAGGTCAAGGCTGTGGACGACCTCGACCTGGTCATACAGCCGGGCGAGATTTTCGGCTTTCTGGGGCCCAACGGGGCGGGAAAAACCACGACCATTAAATTGATCGTCGGGCTCCTTAAGCCGGATTCGGGGGCCGTCACCATCAACGGCCTGGACAACCAAAAAGAAGCCCTCCGCTGCAAAGCGATGACGACTTACGTCCCGGACTACCCCGCCGTTTACGAGCGTTTGACCGGGTTGGAATATTTGAATTTCATCGGCGATGTCTATGGAGTAGCCAAGAAGGACCGGATCGAGAGGATCGAGAAATGGCTGGAAATTTTTGACCTCAGCCAGGCCGTTTCCAGCCCCATCCAGAGTTACTCTCACGGCATGAGACAGAAGATTGTCCTTATGGCCGCTCTTCTGCCGGCGCCCCGAGTGATGGTCTGGGACGAGCCGATGGTCGGGCTTGACCCTCGCGCGTCCTTTCATTTGAAAGAAATCATGAGGGAGCACTGCGACCAGGGCAAAACCCTCTTCTTTTCCACCCATATCATGGAGGTGGCTGAAAAGCTCTGCGACCGCATCGGCATCATCAACAAGGGGAAGCTCATCGCCTGCGGGAGCATGGACGAGCTCAAAAAGCTGAACCACGAGCAGCAGGAATCGCTGGAGAATATCTTCCTGGAGCTGACGGAAAAATGAAGAAGCTCCGGTCGGTCATCCGAGTCGGGCTGAAATCCAATTTCGGCCTTGCGGTCCTGCGGCACAGGATATTTAAAGAGAAGAAGGACCGCTGGCTCGTCCCTTTGATCGGCGTGGCGTTTCTCGGCTTGGCGCCGACCTTATACGGCTATTTAGCCCTGATGAAAACTTTTTATCGCGGCCTCCTGCCTCTCGGGCAGCAGCATCTCATCCTGACGTTCGGGATATTAGCGGGCCAGATTTTTGTTTTGATTTTCGGGCTCTACTACGTGATGTCGGCCTTCTATTTTTCCAAGGACCTGGACATTCTTATCCCCTTGCCCCTCAATCCCTTCCAGGTCATGTTTTCCAAATTTGCCGTGATCCTGGTCAATGAATACCTGACCATCGCCTTCTTTGTCCTGCCGGTCCTGGTCTATTACGGGATTTTATCCAAGGCCGGCCTCCCCTATTGGCTCGATGCGCTGGTCATTTATCTGATGCTCCCCGTCATCCCGCTGGCCATCGTCTCGCTGCTGGTCATCGGCATGATGCGTGCCGTCAACCTCAGCCGGAAAAAAGATGCGCTGATCATTGTCGGCAGCCTTGTCCTGATCATGCTCGGGATGGGGCTGCAATATGTTTCGAGAAGGACCGTCAGCGCGTCGCCGGACCCGCAGGCGATGCTCCGCTTCCTGACGAATCCCGATGGGCTTGTCCAGCGGTTCGGGTCCGCTTTTCCTCCGAGTATCTGGGCCTCCAAAGCGCTGGCCGGAGGATTTTCGGCCAGGGGCTTTACGAATTTGTTTCTGTTCATCGGCGTTTCTCTCCTCATCTTTTGCGGCATACTGGTTATATCGGAGAAGCTGTTCTACCGAGGGTTGATCGGGATCGGAGAAGTCTCGGGAAAGAAAAAAGCCATTTCCAAAGAAGGCATATCGCGAAAGCTCTCGTCCGGGCGTCGTCCGATTGGGGCGATCTTCGCCAGAGAGTGGCGGATCATGACCCGGACGCCGATCTTTTTGCTCAACGGCGTGCTCGTTGTCGTTATCGTTCCGATGATTTTTGTCATCATGGCCGAAACGGGAAGCGGAAGAGGCGACAACGCTTTTCTTTTGAGGATCATGACCTCGGCCAAGCCGATCTATGTCATCCTGGCTGCAGCGTGTTTCCTGACTTTTTGCTCCTGTCTCAATGGAACTTCGTCTTCGACTTTTTCGCGAGAGGGCGGCCAGTTCTGGATGTCCAAGGTCATCCCGGTCACTCCCAAGGAGCAGGTGATCGCCAAATTTCTCCATTCCTATTTCATCGCCCTGCTTGGAATTGTCGTGGCGTCCGGGGTCGCCATTTTTGTGATCCATTTGAAGGCCGTCGTGTTTGCGGGCGCCTTTCTGATTTCTCTGACGGCGGCAGTCGCCCTGACGGTCGTCGGCATGATCATCGACCTGGCCCGGCCGCTGCTCGATTGGACCAATCCGCAGAAGGCCATCAAACAGAACCTGAATGTCCTGCTATCGATGCTGGCCGACATCGGAATTCTGACGGTGCTCGGATTCTTCAGTATCTTCCTGATCAAGCGGGGAATCGGAGGGGGAGGGCTGTTCGCGGCCCTTTTGGGAATCTTGATTCTTCTTTCGTACGCGAGCTTCCATTTCCTCCTGAAATTTGCCAACAAGAGATACGTCGAAATCGAAGTCTAGCGAGAGGTTTGACTCCGTCACGACCCCGTTATCTGTTACCAGAATATGATGTAGAGAACCAGGGTGATGGCGATCACCAGCACGCACAACCCCTTCAGCGCCGGCGACGACCGCATGTCGAAATCTTTGTTGACCGGCATGACCTTCGGCTCCTTCAACGGCCTGAGGGCCGTAATGACGGCCATGACGATCACCAACAAAACAAAGGTGATGGCCATGCGATTGAGAAAAGCGATGCTTCCGAACTGCCATTTCAGAAAACCGTAGGCCGGGACGGACAGGATGAGCGATGTAATCCCCGCGGCCGCCGGAGTCCTTTTGACGAATAGGCCGAAGACGAAGGCCGCCAGGATCCCCGGCGAAATGAAGCCCTGGAACTCCTGGATATAGTTGAAGATCCCTTTGAATTTCGGGCTGCCCAACTGAGGGGCGATCAGGCAGACAACGAGGACGAAAACGAGTGTCGCCCACCGGCCGATTTTCACGAGCGACTCGCCGCTCGCATCCTTCTTAAAATGCCTTTTATAAATGTCCATGGTCAGGATCGTCGCCACTGAGTTAAGCAGCGAGCTGAGCGTGCTGATGACGGCACCCGCGATCGCTGCCAGGATGAACCCGCGCAACCCGGGGCCGACGAGATTCTTGATGAGCAAGGGATAGGCCTGGTCGGTGGTCGCTCCCGGCGCGGTCAATTGGCTCTTGAAAAGCTGATAGGACATGATGCCGGGAAAGATGATGATGAAAGGAATCGTAAGCTTCAAGAACGCCGCAAAGATGATTCCCAATTGTCCCTGCTTGAGGCTTTTAGCCGCCAGCGTCCGCTGCGTGATGAACTGGTTGAGGCCCCAGTAGTAGAAGTTGGGAATCCAAAGCCCCACGACAAGCGTCGTCCACGGGATGACGGGATGATCGGCGGGCATAATCATGTGGAGCTTGGCCTGGTTGGCGGCCAAGAATGCGCCCACGCCGCCGACGGCTTTGAAGCCGATGATCATAGTGACCAACCCGCCGAGGATGAGTCCCGACCCCTGGAAAAGATCCGCCCAGGCCACAGCCTTCAGCCCGCCCCAGGTCGTATAGATGGCGGCAATAATGCCGATGATCCAGACGGATTGGGTAAGGTTCATGTCAAAAATCGTATGGAGGGCAAGGGCGCCCGTGTAAACGACGGCGGCGATGCTGACGACGATATAGATGACGGCGAGATAAAAGGCCATGATGCCGCGGGCGATCGGATGATAGCGGTACTCCAAATACTCGGGGATGGTGTAGATTCCACTCCGCAGAAACTTGGGCAGGAAAAAGAGCGCGACAAAGACCAGCGTAATGGCGGCCATCCATTCGTAGCTGGCCACGGCCAGGCCCGCCACGCCCGCGGCCTGCCCGGACATCCCGACAAAGTGCTCGGTGGAAATGTTCGCGGCGATGAGCGAAAAGCCAATCAGGGGCCAGACAAGGCTCCGGCCTGCCAGGAAGAAGTCCTCACCCGTTTTTTCGCGCCGGCTCTTATACATGCTTACCCCGATGACGACGGCAAAAAAGGCGACAAAGATCGTGATATCAGCCCAATGCATCCTTCTCTCCTTGTGGCCGAAGTTCCTTTTTCACGGACCCGGGTTCAAGCGTTTCTTATTATGTCTATCTTTTTCCTTTCGAAAAAGCAACTCGCCTGAAATTTTTGACATCAGATATTTGGGGTGATATTCTAATGAACTTATTATTAAAAAACGAACTCTATGAAAAAGTGAACATAAAGTGGACGTTTCAATTTTCCGAGTTTTCCTCTATTCCAAAAAATTGTATCGTCCCCATCTATTTAAGGAGGCCGTATGAGACAAAAGAATCTTTTGGGAAGAGCCGTTTTACTTTTTATCCTTGTCTGCCTGCCTGTTTTCCTCTCGGCCCAAGGAAAGTTGGCTGACTACGAGAGAGCAAGCGCGCTGCGGGATAAAGTCGAAGGGCTGGCCCTCAATGTTATGGGCCGTGTCACGTGGATCGATACGACGAGCCGCTTTTGGTACAGGAAGACAATCCAGGGCGGCAGTGAATTCGAAATCGTGGACGCCGCGACCCTGACCAAGAAGCCCGCCTTCGACCATGCCAAGCTCGCCGCTTCGCTTTCCGCGGCGGCCGGAGAAAAATACACCGGCCTCAAGCTTCCCTTCATGGCCATCAATTTTGTCGATAATGAAAAAGCCGTCGAGTTCGACGTCGGCGATTCCCGGTGGAGATGCGACCTCTCCGATTACTCCTGTAAAAAGACCGGCCCGGCTGAGCGCCGCGGCCGATTTGGCGGCGGAGGCGGGCTCGGGCAGGGAGGCCCGCCCGCGGAAGCCGCTTCGAAGGAAGCCAAGTCTTCTCCCGATGGAAAGTGGGAGGCGTTCATCAAGAATTACAATGTCTTCGTGCGGTCCAAAGACAAAAAAGAAGAGATGGCCCTGAGCTTGGATGGTTCCGAGGGAAACTATTACGTCTACCGCTCCATCGTCTGGTCGCCCGATTCAAAAATGTTGGCCACCTATCGCCTCCGCCCCGGCTACCACCGGTTCATTCAATACGTCGAATCGTCGCCCTCCGATCAGCTCCAGCCGAAGTATTCGACGATGGAGTATGCCAAGCCGGGGGATGCCCTCGATATCGACCAGCCCGTTCTGTTCCAGATCGAGGGGAAGAAACAAATCGCCATCGACGACGGCCTTTTCCCGAATCCATACGACATGTCGAACATCGTCTGGTGGAAGGACGGCCGAGGTTTTACGTTTGAATATAATCAGCGGGGGCATCAAGTCTATCGGGTTATCGAAGTGGACGCCGCGACCGGTAAGGCCCGCGCCCTTATCTCCGAGGAATGCGCGACGTTTTTCTGCTACTCGGGCAAGAAATACCGCCGTGATCTCGCGGACGGGAAAGAAATCATCTGGATGTCAGAGCGCGACGGATGGAACCACCTCTATTTGTATGACGGTGTCGCTGGCGCTGTGAAAAACCAGATCACCAAGGGCGAATGGGTGGTGCGGGGAGTGGACAAAGTCGATGAGGCGGCGCGCCAGATCTGGTTCCGGGCGAGCGGGATGGTTCCGGGAAAAGATCCCTACTTCATTCATAATTACCGTATCAATTTTGACGGCAGCGGACTCATGCCGCTGACCGAAGCCGATGCGAATCACATCGTGAGTCTCTCCCCGGACACGAAATATTATGTCGACACTTTTTCGCGAGTCGATCAGCCTCCGGTCTCGGAACTCCGCCGTGTCGAGGACAGAAAGGTCCTGATGGAAGTCGAACGCGCCGATATCCAAGAGCTTCTCAAAACCGGCTGGCGCGCTCCAGAAGTGTTCACAGCCAAAGGCCGAGACGGAAAGACCGATATTTGGGGGATCATCCTCAGGCCGATGACCTTCGACAAATCCAAAAAATACCCCGTCATCGAGTACATCTATGCCGGTCCGCAAGATTCCTTCGTGCCGAAATCGTTTAGCCCGTATTATTCGATGCAGTCGCTGGCGGAACTGGGCTTCATTGTCGTTCAATGCGACGGGATGGGAACGTCCAACCGATCCAAGGCCTTCCACGATGTCTGTTGGAAGAACCTCGGCGACGCCGGCTTCCCGGACCGTATCCTCTGGCACAAGGCCGTCGCCGCCAAATACGCCTATTATGATATCGGCCGGGTCGGCATCTACGGCAACTCGGCCGGCGGGCAGAACGCACTAGGCGGCCTGCTCTTCCACCCGGAATTCTACAAGGCCTGCTTTTCATCTTGCGGCTGCCACGACAACCGGATGGACAAGATCTGGTGGAATGAGCAATGGATGGGCTGGCCGCTGGGGCCTGAGTATGCCGCATCCTCAAATGTCGATAACGCCTATCGGCTCCAGGGCAAGCTCTTGCTCGTCGTCGGCGAGATGGACCCGAACGTGGACCCGGCCTCAACCATGCAGGTCGTCAACGCGCTCATCAAGGCCAATAAAACGTTCGACCTGCTCGTCATACCCGGCGGGGGCCACGGCCCGGGCGGAGCCTACGGCGAACGGGAGCGCAACGATTTCTTCGTCCATAACCTGCTCGGCGTCGAGCCGCCGGATTGGAACAGGGTCGAGCCGAAGAAACCAGCAGCCGGAGCTTCCCCAGGAATCGTCCAAAGATAAATTGAAAAATATGCCCGATCTTGTTTCCCCGCTTTAAGATCAATCCTGGCCGTCAGGCCCCAGCGGTCGTGCTCTCTCTCGGCCACGACCATCTCGTTGGGCGTGATGTGAACGACAAAAAACTCGCCGGGCGCCGGGTCGGACGGCATTGCTGGCGACGATTCCCATGCGGACCGGGTCCCGGGCGCCTTCATAAAGCGGAAAAGCAAGTACTCCTGAGCCAAATCAACAGGAAGAATGAGAATGCCAGGCGGCGTTTACGCGTCATCTGTTACGAGCCTCAAAGAACCGGCCTATTGTAAGGAAATATCGCTTGAACAAGCAATGTGATTACATTATAATTACGCCGGCAGGGACGACCGGCATGAAAACGCATATCATTTCTATCGGGAATTCTCGGGGCATTCGCATCCCCAAAGCCATCCTGGAACAGTGCCGCATCGAGAAGGACGTGGAGCTCGAACTCGAAAACGACAAAATCATCCTTAAGCCCCTCAGGAAAACGCCCAGGAAAACCTGGACGCAGGCCTTCCAGAAAATGAAATCCCAGCAGGATGACAGGCTTCTAATCGATGGCCACCTAGGCCTGGATGAGAAAGATTGGGAATGGTAATGAAGCAGTACGATATCTATCTAATCTCTTTAGATCCGACGGTCGGACACGAACTCAAGAAATCTCGTCCTTGCATCGTTATCTCTCCCGACGAGATGAATCAACATATTTCCACCGTAATCATTGCTCCGATGACGACCAAGTCCCATCCTTTTCCGACGCGAGTTCCCATTGAATTCAAAGGCAAAGAAGGCTGGATTGTGCTCGATCAGATTTGCACAGTGGACAAGCAGCGCCTGGTCACCAAGCTTGGGCAGCTCCGGCCAAGCCTGAAAAAAAAAGTGAAAGCCGTCATCCAGGAAATGCTCGTGGATTAGAAAGTTTCTTGACAAGTCGAAATGGACAAGAACAGTCAGATGTCATCCAAATAGGACATAACTCGAAGATTCTAAAACAATTTCCGCATGAAGACCCCGCCCGACGCTTGGCACGTTTTATGCTGCATTTTTCAGAGTGGGGATTTTGCCTAAATGGATCTGTCTCTCCATTCGCCGTTTAAAAAATCGGTGTTATAATACAGACGGTCTAATTTTATTGAAATCAGGGGATTTATGAGATTATTTAAAGAATAAACATATGGGAAGACATATTCGTAATAAGAGGGAATACGGACTTCATGGATAATGGCCAGAACAAACATTAGGAAATTCGTCTTTCTCCTTCTTACGGGCAGCTTGTGCCTTATCGCTGGGCCGACCTTTCAATTAGACTTAGCTCCCCAGGAGGCCGCGCAGCTCCAGAAACCCATTCAGCACGAAGTTTCTGTCACTTTGAAACTGGTCCAGGTGTATGTAACGGATAAAAAGGGCACACCGATCCAGGACCTCCAGAAATCGGATTTCATCGTCACCGATAACGGTCAGCTGAAAGAAATCACGGATTTTGAGAAGCATATCCTCACCGGCCCGACGACTAAAATCGAGCCAAAGCCGACCACCGAAAAAATCGTGGCAACCACTCTTCCTCCCGCAGACCAGGTCACAGTTATGCCCCGGAAATTCTTTCTCTTCTTCGATTTTGCTTACAACAACCAGAAAGGTATCATTAAGGCCAAAGAAGCGGCTTTGCATTTCATCGACACCAAGCTCAACCCGGGTGATGTGGTCGGATTGCTGTCTTATTCGATGCTGAAGGGGCTCTCCGTTCATGAATACCTGACGACCAACCACCGGAAAGTCAGGGAAGCCGTAGAGGCTTTAAACGTAAAAGCCATCGCGGGGCGGGCCGAAGACACCGAAGAAAGATATTGGCGCGGTGCGGGGGGATCGGTCTTTTCAAAGAAACCTTTTCAGCTCGAGGCGGAGCGTCAGGAAACGAAAAACCAGGCCCAACATTTCA